>OIWT01001995.1_pt1 | contig 22306 bp, 19 predicted proteins | sample 1587701 | NCBI WGS metagenome assembly OIWT01 (sample SAMEA3888904, study PRJEB22519) | human gut metagenome | biome: human gut; feature: human-associated habitat; material: faeces | place: Denmark | collected 2009
AGTAATTTAGTAAAACAACAAGAAAAGTGTAAAGTAAAATCAGTTATAGTCACAATATATCTGCTCGCGGCCGAAGGTAGCGCTGCCCGCGGCCGAAGGTAACATTACTCGCGGCCGAAGGTAGCGCTACCTTCGGCCGCGAGTAGACAATTCAATATAAACTAATGTTGAACACCTACTTACAAATTAAAATAATTGCGTACCTTCGCATAAGCAACCGTTCTGCACTGTCTGGCATAGGGCAACTTATAGAGGTTGCGAAATACAACGAAGTTACTAATCACCAAACACATAGAATCGCAATATGGAACAACAACTCATACGCGTACACAGCTACGAATCAACCGGCACTTTCGACGGCCCGGGACTGCGGTATGTGGTCTTTCTGCAAGGCTGCCCCTTCCGCTGCCTCTATTGCGCCAACCCCGACACGATTGAAGCCGTCGGGCAAAGCAAACTGACAAGCCCCGACTATATCGTGGAACAGGCTGAATCGCTGAAGCCTTTCTTCGGAAAACGTGGCGGCGTGACGTTCTCGGGCGGCGAACCGACCGTTCAGGCCAAAGCGCTGCTGCCACTTTTCCATCGCCTGCATGAAAAGGGACTGCACATCTGCGTGGACACGAACGGCGGCATTTGGAACAGCGACGTGGAAGCGCTGCTGAAGGAAACGGACCTGGTGTTGCTCGACGTGAAGGAAATCCGCTCTGCACAACACGAGCACATCACGGGGCGCCCCAACACGCAGACGCTCGCAACGGCAGCTTGGCTGGAAGAGAACGGACGGCCCTTCTGGCTGCGATATGTGTTGGTGCCTGGCCTCAGCGACGCTGAGGAGGATTTGCGAGCGCTCGGCGAACATTTCAAGAACTACAAGATGATTGAGCGCGTGGAACTGCTGCCGTATCACCGGCTCGGCGTTCATAAATATGAATCGCTCGGATGGGACTACAAACTAAAGGATACGAAAGAGAACACGGCAGAACAACTGAAGCACGCGGAGGATGTCTTGAGAGAATATTTTCCGCAATTGGTGGTGAATTGACCGCTGAAAAATGCGACTTTTCCAATAACCGACATAAGCCGATTATCACATTCACAGATGTTTAATTTTTATGAAAACAAATATGGAGACTATTTTTCAAACAGAAAATGCAACGAGGATTCAACCGCAAGAAGAGGGATTCTTGACGGGGCTGCGCCACTTCCGCTTGACAGCGGTGGCAACCATCCTGATGCTAATAGGGACTTTCGAGGCTATTTTTTATGGCTTCGTAAACATCATTGGCCTGTCGTTCTACGAAGCACAATTGCTGTTTCTCACGACCACGGCAGTTGTCGCCAACGCGGTCTATATTTTCCTGCCGTCGCACGTCCTGAGCGGCAAACGCTCAAAAGTGTTCGGTATCATTTCATTGGTTGTTATAGGCTTGCACCTGTTTGCCTATTTGAGCTTGAATGTATGGAATTTCCACGTCTGCAGCACTAATACTACTTTCGATTACTACACTAACATGGTGCTTATTGGCATCTACAATTTCCTGACTTCCTTGTTTTTCATCCTGCTAAGCATCGGCTGCAACAAGCGTTACAGGTTGGGACTTATCATATTGGCCATTGCCCCCTTCATCTCTGATATATACCTATTCTTCTTTCGTTCAGAGGGTTCAATAGCATGGAATATTTTCGCCAATGCTTTCTTATCGGTCCTTTCCACCATCGGCTATGCCCACCTGCTCTACCAAGGACTGAAACTACCTGGGAAAAAGATACCTCAGAATCTGGCTTTGAAACTTGCTCCTATGCAGGGAAACATTGCATATAAAATCTGCAATATCACAGCGGCTTCGTTCCTACTGATTTACATTATCTTTGCCCTTTTCTTTAAGCCTGAACAAGAAAATCTTGACCAACTTTTTATGCCTGCAGGATGTATTCTTTTGGAATTCTGCAACCTTGCGTTGATTGCTTCAATTTTCGCCTTGAGTTTCACACTTAACACAGTGGCGACAAAGACTACAGGCTTCATCATGTCGAGCCTGTTGCTTATCATACACTACGCGCTTGACGCTGTCTTTTGCTATGAAGCGGCAGAGAGTTACAGGATTTTCGCTCTGAACATGGCCAACATTCTCACCTTCATTGTCTATTTTTTCATGGCAACCATCATGTTTTGGCTAATCAAAAAGAACACCGTTGGAGAGGTGCGCACCGCAATGGCGCTGAGCGTAAGTTCCATGATTGCTGCCATGTCTCTGATACCGGTATTTTTCGCGCTCAACAACATCAATTACCACTCGTACGACAATTACTACACGGCCGTCATCATCATCATCTGTATATTCATCATTGCTCCTTGGCTGATGCTCCACCTCATCAAACAGTCTTTCCCCAAGATGCGTATGGCTTTTTTGGCCATTCCTTTGAGCATCATCCTGTTGGGGTTCCTCGTGCTGCGCCTCAATATGAACGGTTCGTGGAACCACAGCAGCTCTTATGACTACTACAGCATGGTGACAACCTGCAACGACAACGCCCCCACTGACTGTTCCAAAGGATAAGTCGTAACGAAAGAAAACGAAACCCATCAACACCGACGGGCAAAGAAAGCAGGCCAGATGCCAAAGGAGGTTCAATTGCTGTTTGGAACCTCGCTTTGGGGCTGGCCTGCTTTCTTGCTGTCGGGGGATAATGAAAACACGGCAGCATTCGTCTGTTTGAGCATTTTTTGCTAAATTTGTAGCCATTCATAGAAAACCACATTTCGAAATGACCGACGCTAACAATACAACCCCACAACAGACTCCGCTTCTCGGAATGACCTTGACTGAACTGCAAGGCGTTGCACAGGAACTCGGACTGCCACGCTTCGTGGCCAAGCAAATGGCCGACTGGCTCTATAAAAAGCACGTGGCCACCATCGAGGAGATGACCAATCTCTCGAAAACGGTACGGCAAAGGCTGATGGAGAAGTATTGCGTCGGAGCTGCAGCGCCTGTCGATGAACAGCGCTCTGTGGACGGGACGGTGAAATATCTCTACCGCACACACGACAACCACTATATCGAAACGGTGTACATCCCCGATGAAGACCGCGCCACGCTCTGCGTGTCGTGTCAGGTGGGTTGCAAAATGCACTGCGCCTTCTGCATGACGGGGCGCCAGGGTTTCTCAGCGTCGCTCTCGGCAGCAGACATCCTCAACCAGATTTATTCGCTGCCGGAACGCGACACGCTGACCAACATCGTTTTCATGGGACAGGGCGAACCGTTTGACAACCTCGACAATGTGTTGCGGGCCACGGAAGTGCTCAACGCTGATTGGGGGTACGGATGGAGTCCGAGACGCATCACGGTGTCGAGCGTCGGACTGGCCAAGGGACTGACACGATTCCTCGACGAAAGCGAATGCCACTTGGCCATCAGCCTCCACCACCCCATCCCTGAAGAACGCGCCAAACTGATGCCAGCGGAACGTGCCTTCAGCATCCGCGACGTGGTCAATATGTTGCGGCAATATGATTTCTGCCGCCGGCGCCCCGTCGACGCTTCGGCACCACGCCAACGCAGACTCTCGTTTGAATATATCGTCTTCGACGGCATCAACGATTCCCTGCGGCACGCTGACGCGCTGATTGACCTTCTGAAGGACTTGGACTGCCGCATCAACCTTATCCGCTTCCACGACATTCCCGATACGCCGCTACACGGCGTTGACCGCGAACGCATGTTGCGCTTCCGCGACTATCTAACGTCGCACGGACTCTTCACCACACTGAGGGCCTCACGCGGACAAGACATCTTCGCGGCCTGCGGATTGCTTTCAACCGCCAAGAATGAGGCGGAACGACAAAAATAGATAATCCAATACCCATATATTTATGGCAGACTTTAATATGAGCGGCAACGACACGCCGCAAGAAAAAAATACAACAGCCAACGAAAAGCCGACTCTGCTCCGCGTTGGCATCACTCACGGCGACACTAACGGCGTGGGCTATGAAATCATTCTCAAGGCTTTTGCCGAACAGACGATGTTTGAAGTGTGTACGCCAGTTGTTTTCGGTTCGGCGAAAATCGGCAGCTACCACCGAAAGGCGCTCGGCATCGAAACGCAGTTTCATTTTGTCAACTCGGCGAAGGACGCCGTTGACGGACGCCTCAACCTCGTCAACTGCTTTGACAACGACGTGAACGTGGAATTTGGACGCACCAGCCAAGAGGCCGGACGCGCTGCCTACTGGGCACTCGAAGCGGCGACGGAAGCGCTGAAGAACGGGGAAATCGACGTTTTGGTCACTGCCCCAATCTGCAAAAACGCCATTCAAAGTCCTGACTTCAATTTTGCCGGACACACTGAATATTTGGCCAACAGAATCGGAGAGGGCAACGAACCGCTCATGGTTCTCGCCAACGACGTGATGCGCGTGGCATTGGTGACGACGCATTTGCCAATCAGCGAAGTGGCCGCTGCCATCACGAAGGAAAACGTGGCAAAGAAAATCCGCCAGCTCAACAAGAGCTTGCAACACGATTTCCTGATTTCTGCACCGCGCATCGCCGTGCTCGGACTGAACCCACACAACGGCGACGACGGGGTGATGGGACACGAAGAGAAGGAGGCCATTGCTCCAGCGGTTCAAGAGGCCGTTGAACAGGGCATACAGTGTTTCGGCCCTTATCCCGCCGACGGTTTCTTCGGCGCTGGCATGTTCTCGCATTTTGATGCTGTCTTGGCCATGTACCACGACCAAGGATTGGCACCATTTAAGGCGCTCTCTATGGACAACGGCGTAAACATCACGGCCGGACTGCCTTATGTGCGCACATCGCCCGACCACGGCACGGCGTTTGACATCGCTGGCTGCAACAAGGCTTCGGAAGCGTCTTTCCGCCAGGCCATCTATACGGCCATCGACATCCACCGCAACCGCAAGGCGGATGATGAAGCACGCAAAAACCCGCTGCCGAAGCTCTATCACGAACGCAAGGAAGATGGCAACCGCAACCGACACGTCACGCCTAACGCTGCCGCTGAGGGCAAAACGCCAGTGCGCGAGAATGTGGAGGAGAAGGCTGAATAGACTCTTTGATAATTACTACTTATGAAATTTGCAATTATTGCCGCCGGCGAAGGTTCGCGCTTGTCGCAAGAGGGTGTGGAACTTCCCAAACCGCTCGTAAGGCTCAACGGCGAGGCGATGATCGACCGCCTCATACGCATCTTCAACGAAAACGAAGCTGAGGAGATTTGCATCATCGTCAACCGCCTGCACCCGCAGACGGAGGCGCACGTCAGAGCGCTGATGGAAAACAACGAAGGAGCGCCTATCAATTTGGTGGTGAAGACCACGCCGAGTTCGATGCACAGTTTCTTCGAACTGAGCCAATTCCTCAACGATGCGCCCTTCTGCCTAACAACGGTTGACACCATCTTCCGCGAAGACGAATTTAAAGCATACATCGAGGCGTTCAAAAACACGGAGGCCGACGGCATGATGGCTGTCACTGACTACATCGACGACGAGAAACCTCTGTATGTGGCCACCGACGAAGCTTTGAACATCACTGGATTTCTTGACAAAAGCGACTGCTGTCGCTATATCTCTGGTGGCATTTATGCCCTCAAACCTGTGGCGATACGAACTTTGGAACGCTGCATGAAGGAAGGACAGAGCCGCATGCGCAATTTCCAACGCGGACTGGTGGACGACGGACTGCGCCTGAAGGCCTGGCCGATGAGCAAAATCCTGGACGTTGACCATGCCAGCGACATCGCCAAAGCGGAAGATTTTCTGAAGTGATTTTTCCGAAAGCTCTTGAACTCTGAAAAATAAAACATGAACAGAATATTAGGCGTCAGCCGTTCTCATCGTTTTTCCCCTAACTCTATCGACCGCGACAACGCCATCTTTCAGGCTGTCGCGGTCGCTTTGCGCGGTTCGGGCTACGAAGTGGAATGCGTGGGCGAGGACGACTTGACGAAACAATCTCTGACGGAGGCCCCATGCCTGGTTTACAGCATGGCACGGAGCGAAAAGGCGCTCAGCATCTTGACGGAGGCGGAGGAGAAGAGCATTCCTGTTGTCAATTCCGCCAACGCGCTGACGAAAGGGACGCGCACGGCGTTGGCACACTGTTTTGAACGCCACGACTTGCCAGTTGCCGAAAGCAGATGTTTCGATGTCAACGCAATGAAGCCCACGCTTTGCTTTGAAACGGGAAAGCGATATTGGCTGAAACGCGGCGATGCCTGCGCACAAAATTCGGGCGACGTGCGCTTTGTTGCCTCAGAGAAGGATTTGGAGGAGGCGGCCGACGATTATAAGGCACGCGGCATCACCGACGTTTTGCTGTCGCCCCACATCGAAGGCGACCTCGTGAAGTTCTACGGCGTTGAAGACACCGATTTCTTCCATCTCTACTATCCCACACGGGGGGCCTGTTTCAGCAAATTCGGTCTGGAACGCTTCAACGGCAGTCCGACGGGCTATGCCTTTTCGGAAAGCGCCCTGAAGAAAAGCGCCGATGCTTGTGCGGCCGTCAGCGGTTTCACGGTCTATGGCGGCGACGCCGTCGTGCGCCCCGACGGTTCGTTTCTCATCATCGACTTCAACGACTGGCCGAGCTTTTCGCGCTGCTGCGACGAAGCAGCGGAAGCCATTGCTGAAAGGCTGCGCAAGATGATAAAGGCCAAGCACAGAATATAAAACGCTGACAGAAAACGCTGACGACGCCTACAACTATTCCATATATATAGAAGCGTCCTGAAATATCATTTAAAATATAACGACATGGCTGAAAACAAAAAACTGGCGGCCACCTTCAAGTCGCAAGACACCGAAGAATGGCTCGACATACATTTCACGCGCCCACTGGGCTTGCTCTGGGCTAATTTCTTTAAATTCTTTGGCATACACCCCAATGTGGTGACGATTCTTTCCATCTTCCTCGGTGCGGCAGCTGGCGTGATGTTCTATTTCGACAACATGACTTACACCGTCATCGGTATTCTGCTGCTCGTCTGGGCGAATCTCTACGACAGCGCCGACGGACAGTTGGCACGCATGACGGGGAAGAAGACCCGCTGGGGACGCATCCTCGACGGATTTGCTGGCGACGTCTGGTTTGTGGCCATCTACGTGGCCATCTGTCTGCGACTGATGCCGCAATGGGGCATCTGGATTTGGGTGCTCTGCTCTTTCGCTGGGTTCATCTGCCACGGCAAACAATGCCAATTGGCCGACTACTACCGCAACATCCATCTCTATTTCATCAAAGGGGAACAGGGAAGCGAACTCGACAACGCGGCCAAACTGACCGAGGAGTTTAAGAGCCTCTCATGGGGAAAGGACTTTGCCTGGAAACTCTTTCTCTATTTCTATCGCAACTACACCAAATCGCAGGAAGGCATGACGCCAGCTTTCCAGCATTTCAAAAAGGAGATTGACCAACGCTACGGCCGCGCCATTCCGGAAAACATCAAGCAGGAATTTCGCGCCGGCAGTCTGCCGCTGATGAAATGGGCCAACATTTTGACGTTTAACACACGCGCCATCGTGCTCTACATCTCCTTGCTCGTCAACCAACCCTGGATTTACCCTGCTTTCGAAATCACCGTCATGAACGGCCTGTTCTTCTATATGCGCGCCAAGCACGAATCGCTCTGCCGACGCATGGAAGGCGAAATTACTAAAGCGTAATACTCACCGCCCGACTAACATTTTTTCATGAAACCTCTCTACAGAAATTTATTTCTCCTCTTCGGCGTTGCCGCCATCGTGGTGATGCTCTGCACTTTCGATGTCGACTATGAACAGCTGCGCGACAAACTGCCCCGCGTCTTCGCTTTCCTGCCCGCCGTTGTGGGCATCTGGGTGTTTGTCTATGCCTTCAACGCCGCGGCTTTCCAAATCATCGTCAACAGCGGCAAACACGACAAGCATCTCTCGTTTCGCCATGCCTACAAACTGACGGTTTCGGGATTTGCCTTCAGCTACACCACGCCCTTCGGATTCGGTGGCGGCCCCTATCGCGTCATGGAACTGGCCTCGCACATCGGCACAACGGGCGCGATGTCGTCTGTGGTGCTCTATTCCATGATGCACATTCTCTCACACATCTGTCTGTGGGCTTCAGCTGCTGTCTTGTTCATCGTGGCATACACCGAAAAGATGGACCCATTCCTCTGGACCTGCGCCGGCATCTTTGCCGCCATCCTCATCTTCGTGCTCTATTTCTTCTACAAGGGATATAAGAACGGACTGATTGTGAAGCTCTACAAGTTGCTCTTCTACATCCCCGTAGCCAAAAAGTACGCCCATAAGTTCTACGACAAGAACGTGGAGAGCATGGAACAGGTTGACCGCAACATCGCCTACCTACATGCGCAGCCAAAGGCTTTCTATACCTCTCTGCTCTATGAATATCTGGCCCGCGTCATCAATTCGCTGGAGTTTTATTTCATTCTCCTGGCTTTTGGCGCCCCCGTCACGTTTGTCGATGCCATCCTCGTCTTGGCCTTCTCTTCGCTGATGGGTAACATCCTGTTTTTCTTCCCGATGCAGATGGGCGCACGTGAAGGCGGTTTGGCCATCATCATCAAGATTCTGGGCTACCCCGGCGGCCTCGGCCTCGGTGTGTTCTCCAGCTTCTTCACGAGAATCCGCGAACTGGTGTGGATTTTCATCGGCGTGGGCCTGGTGAAAATCGGTAACAAGAAAATCATGAAATAATCAAGATGAAGAAGATTAACACCATCATATTCGACTACGGTGGCACGCTCGACACCGATGCACGCCACTGGGCACACGTGCTCTTCGAAGGATACCGCCACGCGCAAATTCCCGTTGACGAGCCTAACTTCCGCGATGCCTATGTCTACGGCGAACGGGCCTTGGCAAAGGCGCCCATTGTTCTTCCTGACGATGACTTCCACACGGTCCTGCTTAAAAAGGTCGACCAAGAGACCATCTTCCTGCGCGACAACAACCTCTGGACGCCTTCGGAAGAGGAACGGCAAAAGAACATCAAGGCCGTTGCCGACTATTGCAACGCCTACGTGGAGCGAAATATGGAAGTGACACGACGCGTGTTGTCGGAACTGAATCCTGCTTACAACATGGTGTTGGTGTCGAATTTCTACGGAAATATCCACGCCATCCTGCGACAATATAAAATCGACCATTTCTTCAGCGCCGTCATCGAAAGCGCCGTTGTGGGCGTCCGTAAACCCGACCCCGCCATCTATCAAATGGGAGTTGACGCGGCAGGCTGTTCCGCCGAAGAGGTGCTCGTCGTTGGCGACAGCTACGGAAAAGACATGGTGCCGGCAAAAAACGTTGGATGCCACGCCGTATGGATGCGCGGAGAGGGATGGAGCAAGGAGGAAGTGGACGAAACGCTCCCCGATGTCATCATTTATCACCTGCCCGAACTGCTCGATGTGTTGAAATAAGCGCTTCGAACGTCAGTCGTTTGTACTGGTATTCCGGCGTAGTTCCCAACACGCGCAGTATGTTCCCTATACACAAGGGGCAATTAAAAAATAATGCCTGTATCAAGAATGTTTAGGCGTTCTTGATACAGGCATTTTCCTTTGTTTCTGCTCTCGGCAGCCGTCTGGCCGCCTGCCGAGAGCATGCCGTGTCGCAGCTACTTATTACTAAATATTCAGCATCGGAAGTATAGATGGCGTCAGCAGGGCCGTGAAGATTCCGTTGAGCGTCAGTCCGAGACTGGCATAAGCGCCATGCACGCGACTCACATCCATAGAAGTGGCAGTGCCGAGGGCATGGGCGGCTGTTCCCATAGACAATCCTTGTGCCACAGGACTCTTCACGCGGGCAAAGCCCATCGTCTTATATCCGCAAACGGCGCACATCAGGCCCACGCAGACAACAACTGCCGCCGTGAGAGAAGGAATGCCGCCAACGGCTTTCGTCACCTCCATAGCGATGGGGGTCGTCACGGATTTAGGAGCCAAGGAGCGGATGACGTCGGGCGTAGCCCCCATCTCTTTGGCGATGTAGACAACGGAAAGGATGCCCACCACGCAGCCGGCTAATTCAGAGAGAAGAATCGGCACCAGCTGCTTGCGGATGGTGCCCAACTGCAAATAAAGGGGAACGCCCAACGCCACAACGGCGGGACGCAGCCAAAACTCGATGAGATGGCCGCCTTCGTTATAGGTTTCGTAACTGATGCCAGTGAGCTTCAGAAAGGCAATCAGCACAACGATGGTAATCAATATGGGGTTCATTATCACCCAGCCCGTCCATTTCCGTAGAAGCTTCCCGAAGAAATAGACACCAAACGTCAGCGCGATAAGAAAAAACTGGTTGGAGAAATAGTCTATCATGCTTCACCTCCCTTCTTGCGCATATCCGCGGCTTTGCCATAAAACTGGTGTACCCATCCTGTCACAGCTAACACCAACACAGTGCTGACAACGGAAGCTATCAAAATGGGCATGAACTGCGCCTTTATAATATCGAAGTAACACATAATGGCCACGCCAGGCGGCACGAAGAAGAAACCGATGTTGGCCACCAAGAAATCGGCCAGTCCTTGCACCCACTCCAAGCGGATGACTTTCAACTGCAACAGCAAGGTTAAAATCAGCATGCCCAAAATACTGGAGGGCAAAGGAATGTGGGTGAGATAAATCAGCAATTCACCCAGCGCCAGGCAACCGAAAAGGATGGCGCATTGTCGAATCATCATAAGCTATAACTATTATTTTTCCACGTGCAAATTTACGCATTGTTGGCCATCCCACCTTTTGAAACCTACCATATATTGGCTTTTCACCATGCCCTTTGCAGCTCCTTTTTGCATACTGAGAGTTTTCACCGCGCAAAAGCAAAACCCAACTTACAAAAATACACCTGTGTCCTTTCTGCCACGCATAACGAAGCATAATGAATTCAAAATTCGGATAAAAGTAGCAGGAGGCGGCGTTTTTTCAACTAAAATGCGTAATTTTGCCAAGCAACACCATGCGCCCCGCGACTTTTCCTTATCCTGAGCGAGGCAACGCACAAGACGTGACATACGAATACCACACATAAGACAATTCAAAAAACAAGACGACAATGGAAAATATTGATTGGGCAAATCTTTCGTTCGGCTACATGCCCACCGACTACAACGTTCGTTGCTACTACCGCAACGGCAAATGGGGCGAAATTGAAGTTTCATCAACAGACACCATCAACATCCACATGGCTGCCACCTGTCTTCACTACGGTCAGGAAGCCTTCGAGGGACAAAAGGCTTTCCGCTGCCCCGATGGCAAAATCCGCCTCTTCCGCATCGAAGACAATGCTGCCCGCCTGCAAAGCACCTGCCGCGGCATCCTCATGCCGGAAGTGCCGACAGAGCTCTTCGTGGAGATGACCAAGAAAGTGGTGAAACTCAACGAACGCTTCATCCCACCATACGAAAGCGGTGCCGCTCTCTATATCCGTCCGTTGCTCATCGGTACGGGCGCACAGGTCGGTGTTCATCCTGCCAATGAATACCTTTTCATGATTTTCGTTACCCCGGTAGGCCCATATTTCAAGGGCGGATTTGCCACAAACGACTATGTCATCATCCGCGAGTTCGACCGCGCGGCACCGCTCGGAACGGGAACTTATAAGGTGGGCGGAAACTACGCTGCCAGCCTCCGCGCCAACAAGATGGCACACGATGCCGGTTATTCCTGCGAATTTTATCTCGATGCCAAGGAGAAGAAATACATCGACGAATGTGGCGCAGCCAACTTCTTCGGCATCAAAGAAAACAAATACATCACGCCGAAGTCTTCGTCCATCCTGCCTTCCATCACCAACCGCAGTTTGCAGCAGTTGGCAAAAGACCTGGGCATGACGGTTGAATGCCGACAGATTCCTGAAGAAGAACTCTCCACGTTCGAAGAAGCTGGTGCTTGCGGAACAGCCGCCGTTATCAGTCCAATTCGCCGCATCGACGACATGGAAAACAACAAGAGCTACGTCATCTCGAAGGACGGAAAGCCAGGACCTATGTCAACGAAGCTCTACGAGAAACTGCGCAACATCCAGTATGGCATCGAGCCAGACAACCACGGATGGATCACCATCGTTGACTAAACTATAAACTCCGCAGGCCATAAATATTATATAGAATAATATAAATAGGCATTGCCCCTGCGAAGCTTACCCACCACAAAAACCACACACCACAATGAAGACACTGACGCATATTTTCATCGCTCTCATGGCAGTTCTCATAGCTGGCGGATGTCTGGCTGGCTGCAATTCAAAGAGCGAAAAGGATAAAGAACTGGCTGAACTCCGGCAAATCGCTGAAATGGACCGCCGCGAAATGGAGAACCAGTACGCCGACTTCGCCGCACAGTATGGCGAAATGAAGCAGGAAATCAAAGACGACTCGCTCGTTGCCAAGCTCGATGCCGAGCAGAAACGCGCCGAGGGCCTGCTCAAAGAGTTGCGCGAACTGAAAACCAACAGTGCTGCAGAAATCCTTCGCCTCAAAAAGGAACTGGCAACGGTTCGTGCCGTCTTGCGCGACTATATCCGCCAAGTCGACTCTCTCCAGCGGCTCAACCAGACGCTCACCTCAGAGCGCGACGAAGCACGCGCTGAAGCTGAACGCACACGCCGCGAAAACAGTTCAATCAACGAGCGAAACAGCCAGCTTTCAGAACAAGTGGCAGTGGCCTCACAGCTTAACGCCACAGGAGTCAGCGTCATGGCCGTCAAGAAAAACGGCAAGGCCGCCAAGCGTAGCAAAGACATCACCCGCTTCACCGTTTCTTTCACCGTAACAAGAAACGTAACGGCAAGCACAGGAAACCGCAGGGTCTACGTACGCCTGCTTAAGCCCAGCCAAGAAGTCGTTGCACGCTCTGGCTCATTCCATTATGAGAACAAGTCCATCGAATATTCCGCCACAAAAGAAATTGAATACACTGGCGAAGAACAACACGTCACGCTCTATATTCCAATCAACGAATACCTGGGCAGCGGCAACTACTCCGCCTACATTTTCATCGACGGACAAATGATCGGCTCTGGCTCAACAACGATTTCCAAGTAATCAACAAGCACCAAGCGCGTCGCGAGAATCCAGCATTAAGACGCTCGACGACACGCCATAAAGAATTCCCCCTATACCGCAACGAAATGGTATAGGGGGATTTTTGTTTTCCTCTACTTTTTACATCTCTGCCATCAAGAAGACAAGTATCTCTCTTCAATGGTGAGGCTTAGTACTCAGTGGTGAGACTTAGAACTCAGTAATGACGCCTAAAATGAAAGGTCTTCAGAAGCTCACCTCTGACGAAGCGCCACATTCTTCCAACCAACAAGCCCACGGTTGTCCTTGTCAAACTCCAACGCAAGACAAACAACCTGACGGTGGCTCGCACAGAAGGCATCCGCATAGTGACGTTCGTTCAATTGACGCTCAGCCGCCCCACACCCTCCATTATCCTTCATCTTGAGTTCCAAGACGTACAAGATGTCGGGAGTATGAACAACCAAATCTATCCTTCCATTCGACATTTGCACCTCCTCCTCAACATGGAAGCCGCAAATATAAAACAGATTTTTAACAATGAAACGGAAATGCTCTTCAAACACGAAATGCTCCTTCTTCTGCGTACTGTAGGGAGTATGTGCTATCAACTGCTTCAAACGCCGAACGCCTTCATCCACATGTCCCACAGAAAACTCAACCTTCATTTCCTGAATGGCATTTTCAACTTCATCCAAACTCTGATGCAACATGTTTGGAATCACCATCTCAAACAAGGCTTTCTTAACCTCACGATTAGGGAATCCCAGCACATAGCTATCGCCCACCACGTCTTTGATGGTCAGATAGCCAGACTGATAAAGGAACAACTTCGGATTGGCAACGCTGACATCGGCGGTTTCCAGATAATCCATATCAATGAGACTGCCATCCAGTTTCTCCACATCTCTTTCAAAATTCTTCAGCAACTTCGGCAACATCTCGGTTGCCCCGCTCGCAATCCAAAAAGACTTCAAACGCTGTTCCTTCAACGCGCAAAGCACACTATAAGGGTTAAAAACGCCTTGAAGGCTCTCTGAGAAGTGGTAGCCATCATACATCTCCTTCAGGTTTTTGAGCGTCTGCAAAGCCTCCCACCCTCTCTTCTCTGAAAGGCTTTTAATTTCTTCCTTAAAACATTTTTCAATCTCGTCACTCGTCAGACCGCAAACCGTGGCATAATCATCATAGAAGCTGATGTTCGTCACCGTGTTCAAGACGCTGAACAAACTAATCTGCGTAAATTTAGTAATTCCTATCAGGAACACACATTTGATACAATAGCCATAATCCTTCAGCCCCGTAAAAAAATCGCGATAAAGACTTCTGCAAGCCTCATGCTGCGGAGTCATAAAAGAATGCTGCAACGGGGCATCATATTCATCAACCAAAATTGCGATTTGCACCCCACTGCGTTCGTACGCCCTTTGAATAATCCCAGTAAAACGGTTGCTGAGCGTCATCTCCGTCGGGCGTTTGCCATAGATTTCCTCATAAGCAGCCAACGAGTCGTCAAGATAATGACTGAGAGAATCGACGTCCGAACCACCTTGATTCATGCTGAAGTGAAGCACAGGCCGCTTCACCCACTCTTTCTCTATATCCATTATCCGAAGCCCCTCAAAGAGCTCGCGCCGTCCTTCGAAATAACATTGCATGGCAGACGTGAGCAACGACTTGCCGAAGCGCCGGGGTCTGCTCAAGAAATTATACTTATTACCATTGGCTATTTTCCAAAGCATATCAGTTTTGTCCACGTAGAGATAGCCTCCCCTACGCAGCTCTTCAAAGTCTTGTATGCCCAAAGGTAACTTTTGTCTGGCCATAAGCTGATAATCAGAATTAGTTTGACGGATGTCCTGAGATTTCGGTTTTCGTACACGACTTAGTAATGGTGTAAGAATAAGTTGAGCAAAAAGACAGGGCATAAGAAATAACTCCTTCCCCTACAAAATTGGTCAAGTTATTTTTTTACCATTACATATACACATTACGAAGATACATCTATTAAGCGAACCAGCCAAAAATATCTCGTAAAACTTTACAACACCAACCAACAAAGGTTCCGTGAAACACACGATTTTCCCGCGCCGCCACATAACGGGCAACGGCAACCAATCCCGCGCTGCCCTACACATCCCCGACAAAAAAAATCGCAATAATATTTGGCGCTTCAATTGGATTGCATTACCTTTGCTTCATGAAACAACATGAGAGCGGCCCACGGGTCGTTCTTCTGTTTGAGACAGACTGACATAACAACATTAATAACAATTTAAAATTCAAACAAAATGGCTTACGTAATTAGTGACGACTGCATCGCTTGCGGTACTTGTATTGACGAATGCCCATCTGGCGCTATCTCTGAAGGTGAAAAGTATTCTATCGACCCTAACGTTTGCGTTGACTGCGGTACTTGCGCTGACGTTTGTCCTTCAGGTGCTATTGCTCCGGGCGAATAATATAGCGAAAAGACGTTCAACACAACGTTGATAAAAAAATCTAAGGCCTGCGAAACGCAATCGTTTCGCAGGCCTCTTTTGTGATAGTTGTTACCATCGACACAACCGGCGTATCATTGATTCCGAAACACGCTTCAGCGGAACATCCAACAGTACGTCTCCCCAAAAAACGTCTATGTTCGTTCAACCAACAAGCCAGTCCTGCCACGGCATCACTTCCACAACACTTTCTCGTTCAAAATCACGCCGTCGGCAGCATCTTCTACCGTAAAGGTATTGCCGCGATATTGCACGCAAAGCATCACCAGCGGTTCATTTCCATTGTTTCTGACGGAACGCTTGCCGGCAGGCGCCACGCGCACCACACTACCTTCTGAAACGGGAAACACTTGGCCGTCCACCTGAAACTCGCCCTGTCCTTTAAGGAAGAAATAGAGTTCCTCATGATTCTTGTGAGTATGCAAGAAACCCGTTTCTGCACCAGGCGCAAACGACTGGAAGGAAAACTCGCCGCCCGTGGCACCAGTCAAAGTTCCTCCAAACACCTTGCCAGGTATCTTCACCTCTGGGCCGAGTTCCAATACATACTCGTTCAACTTGTCGAACGTTCCGAAGTCAACAGCCGTTGCTTGCTCGGCCTTCACGATTGTTTTTGCAGTTTTCATATCTCTGAGAATTAATTGATTAATGACGGTGCAAAATTACGCCACGAAAACATTCCCTGCAAGAAGGCACAAGACCGTTGGCTACTTACTCTGAGGTTACCATTGCTGACGCTGAGACACTTCAAAATATGGAATTTGAATAAGTTTAACACTTGCCACCGTAACATATTATGGCGTTTGCGTACTTTTGTATGAATTGGTGAGCAACACCCTCTCAGCTACATTCAGAAACACACTTCCAGGATATGTCTTCAGGGGTGTCTCAAGCACCACCAACGGCCTCAGCCTTCCCCCTCAAGAACAACCCCCAATTAGCAACTGAACATAAACAACCTATGGACAACCCAACCACCGACATCATATATAAAGACTGCCCCATACGCAACATCCTGTCTCACATCTGCGGAAAATGGGCGTTGCTGATTCTCTACACGCTGCACCATCACGGATGTATGCGCTTCAATTCCTTGCACAAACACATCCCCGACATTTCGCAGAAGGTGTTGACCTCCACCCTGCGCTCACTCGAAGCCGACGGTTTTGTCAGCAGGAAAATCTATGCGGAAGTGCCGCCGAGAGTGGAATACACCCTTACGGAAAGGGCCCAGTCGTTTATTCCGCAAGCAGAAAGCCTAATTGCATGGGCGCAAAACAACATGGCCGACATTATGGCCGACATGGAACGCAACAGCATGGCATAGTGTCCACCTCCCATACATCTGAGCGTCACCACCCTCAGGCCGCCTTCGAGAAGAGGCAAATCAGCCAGCAAAATCACATAGAATCCTAAAACACATTCTTTAGGACATCCCTTAACGCCAAATCAATGCCACGAGTCAAAAAAATTGCGTATTTTTGCAGCCAGATACATAAACCTCAAGGAGGGTCTCCATTTCAAGAGGCCCACTTTTGACAGAGAAGCAACCCCACTTTGAGAACTCCTATATTTCTCCTTCTTACAACCATCGTAGCCTTGAGCGTCGCAACGCCGCGTAGCCAAACAATGCGGCAGAACGCAACGCAACAAACGTCTGACGACACGCTACAGCACGATACAGCACGACAGCAACCATCTGCCGTGCCTTTTTCCGTTTCCGACAGTCTTAAGGACTCCCTGCTACTGCCCGATGCCACCAACACCAGAAGCGGACGGGGGCTGCGCTACGACAGCACGGCCATCGACACCACGGCGGCCGACAGCGCGAAACGCAAACCGGGCATCGACGCGCCAGTGGACTATGAATGCACAGACTCGCTGGTCTACGACGCTGAAACGCGACTGGTGCACCTCTACGGAAAGGCCCAAGTGAAATACATGGACATGACGCTCAACGCGGCCAAAATCACCATGAACATGGACAGCAGCCTGGTGAGAGCGGCGGGAGAGCGCGACACGGCGGGCATCCTGCAAGACAAACCGGTCTATTCGCAAGGTAGCGACAACTACCACAGCGAACTCATGGCCTTCAATTTCAAAACGAAAAAGGGCTATATCACGAACGTGGAGACAACGCAGGGCGACGGTTTCATGCAGAGCCAACACTCAAAACGCGCTGCCGACGGAACGCTCTATCTGGAACATGCAAAATACACCACCTGCGACGCCAAACATCCCCATTTCTATATAGCCCTCTCCCGCGCCAAAGTGCGCCCGGGAAAGGAAAGCGTGTTTGGCCCGGCCTACCTCGTGGTGGCTGACGTGCCGCTCCCGCTGGCCGTCCCCTATGGTTTCTTACCCTTCAACAAGAAATATTCCAGCGGTTTCATCATGCCTTCATACGGCGACGAAACGAGCCGCGGTTTCTATTTGCGCGATGGTGGATACTATTTTGCCATCAACGACTACATGGACATCAAGGCGCTCGGCGAAATCTATACGAAAGGCTCTTGGGGACTGAGCGCGGAGACCAACTACCGCAAGCGCTATCGCTACAACGGCAATTTCTACATCAGTTTCCTGCGCACCGTTGACGGCGAGAAAAACATGCCAGACTATGCCGTGACGAAGAGCCTCAAGGTGCAGTGGACACACAGCAAAGACGCCAAGGCAAGCCCTAACACGACTTTCTCGGCCCGCGTGAACTTCGCCTCGGAAAACTACGAGCGCTCAAACCTCGAGAGCATGTACAATCCGCTGGCCTACACGCAGAGCACACGCGCCAGTTCGGTGAGTTTCTCACACACCTTCCCAAGCATCGGCCTGAACATCGCGGGGTCGACCAACCTCACGCAATCGTTGCGCGACTCGTCGGTCAGCATGACGCTCCCCGACCTTAGCATCTCTCTCAACCGCTTCTATCCCTTCCGCCGCAAACACCAGGCAGGAAAGGAGCGCTGGTATGAGAAAATCTCCATGTCCTACACGGGATCGCTCTCCAACAGCATCAACACGAAGGAAGACAAACTCTTCAAGTCGAACCTCGTCAAAGACTGGCGAAACGGCATGCAACACCGCATTCCCATCGATGCCACCTTCCAGGTCTTTAAATACATCAACATCTCTCCGCAGTTCTCCTTGCGCGACATTATGTACACCAATCGCGTAATGCGCTCATGGGACGAGACCACACAAAAGGAAGTGGCCGACACCACATACGGCTTCTACAACCTCTACGACTGGAGCCTCGGCGTTTCGGCCAACACCACGCTCTATGGTTTCTATAAACCCTGGCGAAAACTCTTCGGCGATAAAATCATCGCCGTGCGCCACGTCTTCAAGCCCAGCGTCTCCTTCAGCTACGCCCCCGACTTCACCTCGTCGCACTACGGCTACCAGCGCACCTACGTCAAGACCGACGCCAACGGCGAAGTCTCCACCGTCACCTATTCTCCCTACTCCGGCGGCATCTACAGCTATCCCTCTGGAACGAAGCAGGGCATGATCACCATGTCGGTGTCAAACAACGTGGAAATGAAGGTGAAGAGCGACCGCGACACAACTGGCGAACGAAAAATCAGCATCATCGACGAGCTCTATGGCGCGCTCTCCTATAACATGGCGGCAGAAACGCGCCCCTGGAGCAACCTCAACACGCGCATCCGCTTGAAACTGACGAAGAACTACACGTTCTCCATGGCGGCAGTGTTTGCCACCTATGCCTACGCCTTCGACAAAAACGGCCGCGTCGTCACTTCCGACAGAACGGAATGGAGCTACGGACGCTTTGGACGCTTCCAGGGCATGTCGCAAAACCTCTCCTACACGTTTAACAACGAAACGCTATCCAAACTCTTCAGCCGGCGGTCCGACCGCTCAACGGCAAGCAACGACGAGACCGACACCGACACGGACACCGACGCAGAAGATGCCAACATCGACCCCGACCTGCGCAACGCCAAGAAAGGCGGCAAGCAGAAAAAACAGAAGGCCAAGGTGGACGAAGACGGCTACCTCCGCTTCTCTCTTCCCTGGTCGTTCACGGTGTCATACGGCATCTCCATGGCGGAAGACCGCTCGAAGCAAATCAACGTGCGCCGCATGCGATATCCCTATTCGTTCACGCAAACAATGAACTTCTCGGGCTACATGCGCATTGCCGAAGGATGGAACATCAGTTTCACCTCGGGCTATGACTTCAACTATCACGAACTCTCAATGACAACGGCCTCCGTCTCGCGCGATCTCCATTGCTTTGAGATGTCGTGCTCCGTGGTGCTCCGCCCCTACTCTTCGTTCAACTTCACCTTCCGCGCACGTGCCAACGAACTGGCCGACGCATTGAAGTGGGACAAGCGAAGTTCCTATAGTTCAAACATTGAGTGGTACTAAACAACGCCTCGCCACATTTTCCACGCTTCCCTCAAACACCTCAGCAAACCCCAAAACATCTAAATAAATGAAGAAATTAATTGCCTCTCTCCTCCCCTGCGCAGCCTTGGCGCTTGCCTCATGCGGAGATTCAAACTACGAACTCCACCAAACGTTCTTCAGCCCGCTGAAGATCAACGGCATTGATTTTTTTGCAGATCAGCAGAGCGACACGATTCATTTGCTCTCACTCGATTCATGGACACTGGCCTCAACGGCCTCATGGATGCGCGTCACGCCGACATCCATGACCATTCCGCAATATAAATCGGCCGACACGCGCCTCGACATCACCACTGACATCAACAACACTGGCAGCACACGCATTGCCTACATCAACGTCACGTCGAATGTCAGCCCAAGCATGCCGGTCATCCAGCGAGGATGGCTGAACATCACGCAGCCCATGCCGTTCTACACCAACACCGACAAGGTGCTGACCACGCAGGCCACCTTCCCCCTGATGCTGAAGGCCGCCGCCAACGACACCACCATCACCTTCAAGGTCTACCAAGATGGCGCCACGCTTTCTTCGTCTGCAGAATGGATCACGCCCGACTCCACTTCCTTCAGCAAGGGATTGCATAAAATCAAAGTGAGCTACACTGGCAACAACACCAACGCAAAGCGCAACGCCACGCTCACGCTGACCTCCGCTGGCGTCAGCACAGACATCATTGTCTCACAAGATAAATAATGGTGAAAGAATGAGTTGAACTATTTCAACCCCCACCAACCTTTCGCCAAAAAACGCACAGAGCCGCGAGCAACATCAGTTTGCTCGCGGCTCTGTGCGTATAAAAAACCGGCCCTCTGGCCAATGGCGTTCTTAAGTAGGTGTTCAAAATTATTTTATAGTATCCATGCAGGGGAAAAACTATCTGATATTGCCTTGCCGTATTCTTTTGCCCCTACAACTGCCTTTCATCAGTCACGTAGCCCGCTACGCTCCTTCTTCAAGACAGCTGTAGGAACAAAATAATACAACAATTCAATATAAACTAATTTTGAACACCTACTTATCAAATCAACGGAATGCCCGCTTCTTCACATTCACGGCGCATCTCGTCGGGCCAGATGCTGGCCTGAATCTCGCCGATATGCGCCTTGCGCAGATAAAGCATACAAAGGCGCGACTGTCCGATGCCGCCACCGACGCTCAAAGGCAGCGTGCCCTCAACCAGACGGCGGTGGAAATAAAACTTCAGGCGATCTTCCTTGCCGCTTTCCTTAAGCTGGCGGAGCAAAGCCTCTTTGTCAACACGGATGCCCATCGAAGAGAGTTCGAAAGCACGCTCCAGCACATTGTTCCAAATCAACAGGTCACCATTCAATCCCGGCAAACCGGCCTCGCTGACGGTGGAATAGTCGTCGTAGTCGGGCGCACGCAAATCATGTGGTTTGCCATCGCCAAGCGGTCCGCCAATGCCAATGACAAACACCGCTCCGTATTTCTTCGTGATGGCATCTTCGCGCTCCTTCGGCGTGAAGTTGGGATAAAGCTGGCGCAGCTCTTCGGCATGAATGAAAAACACCTCTTCCGGCAACATCGGCGTGAGCTGCGGAAAACGCTCACACACCAAAAACTCCGTGCGAAGCAATGCAGCGTAGATACACTTCACGGTGCGCTTCAAGTAAGCCAGCGTGCGGTCCTGCGGCGTGATGACGCGCTCCCAGTCCCATTGGTCAACATAAAGCGAATGGAGATTATCAAGCTCCTCGTCGGCACGGATGGCGTTCATATCGGTGTAGATGCCGTAACCTGGCTTCACCTGATAGTCGGCCAGCGTCAAACGCTTCCATTTTGCCAAAGAGTGCACCACTTCCGCCTGCGCATCGCCCAAATCTTTGATGGGGAACGTCACGGGACGTTCCGTACCGCTCAAATCATCGTTGATACCCAGTCCTCTGAGCACAAAAAGCGGACCGGTCACGCGGCGCAACTTCAATCCCGTAGCCAGATTTTCCTGAAAGAAATCTTTGATAACCTTGATGCCCTGCTCTGTTTCATATTTATCAAGCAACGGCTTATATGCTTTCGGTTTTATAAGTAAACTCATTGTTTTATTACATTTTGTTTAGTTTGATGCAAAGATACTGATTTATTTGTAATTTCAACCGGTTTCTGAACATCTTTTGCAGGGAATCTAAAAACGCGAAAAGAAAAGTGGTCAAACAGCCATCTTTGACGGATTGCGCAACGTAAATCGCAAGCAAACATCTGCCACCTAAAAGTTCACCTGAACCTAAGACAGGGCCGACGCATTACTCTATGGTATCAATTTGGCAAGGAAAAAACTGTCCCAT
>OIWT01001999.1_pt1 | contig 22251 bp, 17 predicted proteins | sample 1587701 | NCBI WGS metagenome assembly OIWT01 (sample SAMEA3888904, study PRJEB22519) | human gut metagenome | biome: human gut; feature: human-associated habitat; material: faeces | place: Denmark | collected 2009
GCAGCAAAGATAATATTTTTCATTCAACCCACCTTACGCTGTATTGGTGGTTTACAGTTGAGCGTTGTGGTTTGATGTAGGAACAAGATGATAAACAACCGTGAAGTCGTTTCAGAGTTTTCAGACGTTGTTGTGGTTTGATGTAGGAACAAGATGATAAACAACAGATGCTCCAGCGCGCCCGATTCGCTTCTGTTGTGGTTTGATGTAGGAACAAGATGATAAACAACCCGCGCTAGTAAAATAGTCCTTAGGGTAGTGTTGTGGTTTGATGTAGGAACAAGATGATAAACAACAAATGCGGCAGAGTCTTTGAAGATTGACAAGTTGTGGTTTGATGTAGGAACAAGATGATAAACAACATAGCTTTCCGACCAAGGGCGGCGGGAGTTGTTGTGGTTTGATGTAGGAACAAGATGATAAACAACTGCCATATTACATCTATGCAGTTTGCAACGTTGTGGTTTGATGTAGGAACAAGATGATAAACAACTGTGCCGCGTGTGTATTCATCGGATTCGTTGTTGTGGTTTGATGTAGGAACAAGATGATAAACAACAGGCAGTGGCGGCGTGATGTACTACGAAGAGTTGTGGTTTGATGTAGGAACAAGATGACAAACAACAACCTTTGCAAAATAAATTGACGTGAAACAGTTGTGGTTTGATGTAGGAACAAGATGATAAACAACGCAAGGGGCTTTCACAACAATGTGGTGCAAGTTGTGGTTTGATGTAGGAGCAAGATGATAAACAACAGGAGAGTACCTTCAATGTCTATGACAAACGCATCGATCGCGCCAACTCGGAACTGTCAAAGCTCATTATCGGACAGGCGATGACCATCGAGGACGGCAGCAGCCTCTCACAATCAGAAACACACCTCGAGGTATTCGAGAACCTGGTTGAAAGCGACTGCACCATGCTGCGCGACATCGTGAACAACCAGCTTATCCCGCGCATGGTAAAGCACGGCTTCCCTATCAAGGGAATGCGCTTCAAATGGGATGATGCTGTCGATTACACACCAGAGCAGCAGGTGGCATACGAGACCATGGTTGCCGACCGCTACGAAGTGGACCCGTCCTACTTTGCAGAGAAATACATTATGCCTGTAGGCGAACGACGCAATGCACAGCCCATGTTACCGACAGGAGGGGATAATAACGATGAGGGAGACGATGGCAACAGCGAGCCACAAGACGAGAAGAAGAAACAGCAGCAAAACGCACACAGTTCTTTTTTCGATTGAGCCCCAGCAAATCATCGTGCAAGGCGAATGCAGAAGAATCAAATTCTTATGCTGAGCCGAAGCCGATGTCCCATCTTACTAAAGATGATTACCTGGGGCTGCACCAACGCTACGCCCGACTGTTAGGCGATGATCCACAAACCTTGTCGCTGTCGAAAGAGCAGGAGTAGGTACGCAAGCAGCTCTCTGAACTGTTCGACGGCATGATGCACACGCTCTATTCCCAGAAAGGTTCGGAGTTCCGCATCGAGGTGTTGGCAGAGCCGAAGGTTCAGGAGTTTATCAACGCCCATGCCGGCGCTTTGGATTCCTCTTTCAAGCAAGTGGGGATGTCTGATGTCATGCGCAAGCGCCTCCAGCGGTCTGACTATATCTTCTCTGGCATGAAAACGTTCCACGAACTCAACGAGGCGTTCCCGTCCTTGCTGGATTCTAACGGCAACAGAAAGACGTTCGAAGCCTTTTTGAATGATGTTCGTAAGATCGACAAGACCTACAACTCCAACTATCTCCGTGCGGAGTACAACTTCGTACAATCGTCTGCGGAGATGGCGGCCAAGTGGGAACGGTTCTCGGAGGACGGCGACCGCTACAACCTCCAGTACCGCACGGCAAACGATAGCAAGGTGCGTCCGGAGCATGCTGCGCTTAATGGCGTGACGCTTCCGCCGTCAGACCCGTTCTGGGAGGAATACTATCCACCCAACGGATGGAACTGCCGTTGCACCGTAGTGCAGGTTCGCAAGTCTAAATACCCTGCCACACCCCATGAGGAGGCGATGGCGCTGGGTGAGGAAGCTCTGCAGTGCGACACAAAGGGTATCTTCCATTTCAATCCAGGAAAGCAGAATAAAACCGTACCCGACTACAATCCTTATACGATTCGTCGTTGCCGTGACTGCGACATTGCAAAGGGCAAAATCAAGTTGGCGAGGTTTGTTCCTGAGAATGAACTATGTGCTGCATGCAAGTTAGTAAGAAGCATTGAACATAATAAAATAGATACAGAGGTCAGTCGCTCCAAGATTAACACAGCAAAAAAATCATTGGTAAATTGGTATAAAGACAAATTACCGGCAGTGGCTCTCGGCAAATTCACTGCAAAACGATTTGAAGTTAGTGCGACCGATGGAACAAATATTGTCATCAAACGTTCCTTCTACGATGAAACAATCAGCAAGTATCAGGACGACCCAATGTATCCTCTTAAACTTGAATATGCGAAGAAAGCCCACGAGCTCATTAGGACAGCAAAACTCATAGATCCAAATGAAGAAAGCATTGATCACCCTGACGCATACTTTAAGGTTTACGAGGTTGTTGATGATTGCTATAGGGTCGAAATGAAAGTCAAATGCAATAGGGACGGAAACTTCATGCACATTCTACGAGTTTATAAAAAACAAAAGCAATGATCCGTCACCTTCCTCGTGTGTCTCGCGATAAACGCGGACGGAGGATAACTTGATACATTGCTTTGCTGCAAAGGTAATAACAAATTTTCAAAACACATCAAGTTATGGAAGAAAAAATACATGATGATAAAAAAGAGAACAATCTCAATGCCGCAGTAGAGCACATACTGCGCTTGCCGATAGAAGTAAAATTCCAATGCACAACAACCACGGGAAGATTCTGGCAAGCCATGAAGCGATTGGTGAGGAAACCTGTCCCACAACATCCAAAGAGTCTTCTTGATATTGCCGTAAGCAATTCGAGAGTGCTCTCAACTTTAGTTTGTACTGCAAAAAGCAATACAACACACCCGCAAGGACAGTCAGCAACAAAAATAACACACTCGCTACTGTCAAGCAGCGAAGAAGAATACTCCCTTGTGACATATCGCCAAAAACAGCGATTATGCCTATTAAAGTTGCGGCTATGCCTGACTGATGGCGTATTAACGATTCATGCTGAAGCTCCACTTTCTCTTTGGCTTCAAACAGCTCTTGAACAAAGCCATTCCAGTCTTCTGTATCATGTAGTACTGTCATCTTTTTTAAATGCAAAGGTATAACGTTTCATTCAAAACTTTCAACTATGAACAAATTTTTCTCATTTCTAAAGAAAAGCAACCGCTACAAGCATCTAATCGGCGGTTTGCTGGTCGGTCTGTGTGCATTGTCGCCATGGGCAGCCATCTATTCTGCCATCATCGCAGCCTCATGCCTCGAACTCAAAGACAAGCTCCACGGCTGTCAATGGGACTGGATAGACTGGGGCTGCACAGTGCTCGGAGGCATCATTGCGATGTCGCTTTGGCTCATTGTGTAGCGCCCGGCCATTTTTTACACCGAGAATGAGTAACTTTGCAACCTGGTAGAGTTTCCCATAGGCCGCGTGGTCTATCGCGGGTACAACAATGCGAACGCGAATGGCGGTGTCTCGTTTGCGAATGCGAACAACGATGCCTCGAATGCGAACACGAATGTCGGCTCGCGCCTGGAAATCTAGCAAATCGGCGTACAACGATGGGGACGTGTCCCCGATGCGGTGCCGAGGGAAACGAGCCACAGCAAAAGCACCTCGACGAGGTGGAAAGCTGAAACATCAAGTGTCGGGCAATGGAGTTTGGTAGGTCGGCAACGATTCGAAGAAGTCTGGCCCGGGAAAGGAAGGCCCTTATCTTCCATACAGAAAAGACCATGCACAGAGAAGACTATATCATGCAAGAGGTGACGTCCTACGGCAATATGTCGGAGGCGTTTATAACGATATAAGTTTTTCACGAAATCCATCCACTTATTCAAAAAATAGTCTTATATTTGCATATTGGAATAAAAACATAGAGAAACGATGAACAGAATAGACCTTCGTAAAGCAATGTTGGACGACAATAATTTCCGTATGAAAAAGATGGTAATTTTCCTTATGTTGCTCTGCATACAGATTTCTGCTTCTGTATGTCACGCACAGGTGAACGATTGGAAGAATTATCTTTCAAAGGCATGGGTCAGAAACATTGTTGTAGATGGCGACAAACTTTATCTGGGAACGGATGGCGGTCTGGCTATTTACGACAAAAACACTGGTCGATGCCAATTCCTTGATAGAACAAATGGATTGGCAGACAACAATATCGTTGGACTGGCTCACCACAATGGCAAGTGGTGGATAGGTGGCCAATACACAGGCATGAGCATTTATGATGGAAACTCATTTCAGAATTGGCAGTTCCCTTTTGCACTTCAAAGCTGTTTCGCCTTTGATGATGCATTAGATAAGGTGTATATTGGAGCAATACACGATATCTATATCTTGAAAGATAATTACTATACGGTTTACACTCCCGACCCCAAAGCAGACATACATCCCTATCCTGCTATCCAATCTCTTGTTCTTGATAAAAACGGTACACTGTGGTTTGGTGGCTTTACGTTTGGTTTCCTTTCCTCCAATGGAAATACCACGCTTCTAAACTGTGGCGCAAGTGAAGTTAACAATATAATAATCGACGATAAAGACAACAAATGGTTGGCAACTAACAGAGGGTTAATCAAGTATGACGGCACATCTTTCACTTCGTACAACACTTCAGGCGGACAACTGTCAAGTAACAATGTTCAAGGATTAGCTTTCGACACGAATCGTAATTTATGGATGGGAAATTGGAACGTACTTGTCAAATATGACGGAAAACAATTCACCTCTTACCCGCTTCCTTCAAACTACAGCAACGACTGGATATGCGACATTGCACCCGATGGTAACGATGTATGGGTAGCAACACGATTTCATGGATTGCTCAGATTCTATGACGGCACGTTTGAACAGACAGAACTGGAGAAGAATATATTGACGCAGAACCTGATGCACGAGGTTTCCACAGTCGACGAGAAAGGCAACGTGTGCTTTGCATCCAATGATTATCTTGCCCAATACACAGAGAAAGGGGAATGGAAACGCCTGTTTCCTAATGCAAAGGACTATTACCCTGCTATTAACGCAGCTGCATACGATAAGCGAGGACGTTTGTGGGTTGCACCCAATAATAGCGATACCATACTGGCTGTTATAGAAAATGCCGATACAACTGTTTTCAAACGAGATAACACGCCATTTCAAACAGGGCAGTTAAAACAACTGGAATTCGATAGCAAAAACCATTTATGGGTTGGAGCATCAAATGGCTTATATAAATACGACGGCGTACAATGGTCTCAATACAACTCTTCAAATTCGCCAATGCCAGGCGACATGATAACATCCCTCGCTTTTGATAAGAGCGACAGGCTATGGGTTGGAATCGCGGACCTTGGAGTGTGCTCTTTTGATGGGCATAATTGGGTGTGTCATGATACGATAAATTCCCCTATTCCATATAATTATGTTGACTGTATCGCTGTTGATTCGCATAACAGAGTATGGATGAATAGTAGATATAGTAGGAATGGAACGCCTGTAATGGGTAAAGATTATGGTGGTGGATTGGTTTGCTACGATGGCACGAATTGGAAAATCTATAACCAATATAACTCCAACATAGGCGGCAACAGCATCGTGGATATTGCAATAGACAAGCATGATGCCCTATGGATGGCAGTATCTGATATAGGTCTTGTACGCTTCGATGGGGAAAACCAATGGGATGCTTACACAATCTACAACAGTGGGCTGGCTAATCCGTGGCCAATTCAGGTGCAGATAGATGTCAAGCGAGATATGATTTGGCTCAGCTATGAAGCATCGGGAGGCATATCTTCCGCCAAGATGAATCAAGGTACAGGTGTAGAAGGAATATTTGTAACGCCAAATGGTGCAAAAGCTATTTACACTATTGAGGGACGCAAAGTAAAAGCTATGACACCAGGGCAGATTTATATCATGCGAGACGAGAACGGGAAAACAACAAAAGTTCTTGCTCGGTAGTATCAATAGCCAAAAAGAATATGGGACTACTCGATTTTATATACACGGGCGTGATAGCGCACTTTCTGAAAAAGAGACTGGGCGGATCGGACCATCATTCCGCACACGAGCATCACGGGCATCACGGGGATCATGGGGACTACGACCATGAGGACAGTTGGCGTGAGGACTACGACCATGAGGACAGTTGGCGTGAGGACGAAGCCTTGGACCACGGCGACCACGACCTCGACGATGTCATCTACAACAAATACATCCACGAAGACTACGACCATGACGACCACGACGACTTTGACCAGGGCGGCCACGACCACGACAGCTACGACCAGGACGACTACGGAGAGCACGATCTGGACGGCTGGTATGGCGACAAATACTAAACGCCGAGGCTGAAAAAAAAGAGGCTGGTGGGGGGAAGGCAACCATGACCTTTCCCCCACCAGCCTGATGGGCCGCGGGGTGTGGCGGCGGAAGGAATCCTACTTTACTTCAGCACCTCGACGGAGCGCTTGACGAAGTCGTTGAGCGCGGCGCCCTTGAGCATGCCGTTCTGGAGAAGGGCGAGATCGACCAACTGATGGATCAGGGTGTTGTCCTTGGCATAGTCGGCGACGATCTGGCGCTTCTTGCCGCGCTGGTCCTCCAGGGCCTTCTCCGTCTGGGAGAGGTCGTCCTTGTCGGCCTGGGAGATCTCCTCGGGCTTCTTGTCCTTCTGGGCTTGGCGCAGGGCGGCGAGGCGGGCCTCCTGGCCCTTGATCTCGCTGAGGACGGGCTTCATGGTCTCGGCCGTGGCAGCGGTCTCGTCGGCGAGGATCTGCTTGATGAGCGGGTGGTCGGCGTTGAGCACGAGCATGTAGCTGTCCGGCATCTGGCCATAGAAGCCCATGCCCTGCTGGAAGCGGCTCATGTCCTTCATGCGGCGCATCCACTCGTTCTGCGTGATCACGGTCGGCTGGGCCGTCTCGCCAAGGGCCTGGACCTCGACGCCAAACTCGGTCTTGTCGAGACGGGGCATCTGGGAGCGGAAGGCCTCTGACAAATTGTCACGCTCGTCCTGGGAGAGTGTCAGTTCGTGGACCTCGTCCTTGGCGATGAGGCGATCGACGGTGTCGGAATCGACACGCACGAAGTGGCTCTTCTCCAGCTTCTGCTCGAGCAGGGAGACGGTCGGCACGTCGAGTTCGCCGTCGCAGAGCAGGACGCTGTAGCCCTTGGCCTTGGCGGCCTCGATGTAGGTGTATTGCTCCTCCTTGTTGACGGCATAGAGATAGATGAGGTTGCCGTCCTTGTCGGTCTGGTTGTCCTTGATGAGCGTGCGATACTCGTCGAAGGTGAAGTATTTGCCCTCGGTGTCCTTCATCAGCGCAAAGTCCTTGGCGCGGTCGTAGAAGGCGTCGCGCTCGGAGAGCATGCCGTAGTTGATGAAGAGCTTGAGGTCGTCCCACTTCTCCTCATACTCCTTGCGGTTCTCCTTGAAGATGCTGCTCAGGCGGTCGGCGACCTTCTTGGTGATATAGGTCGAGATCTTCTTGACGTTGGCGTCGCTCTGGAGGTAGCTGCGGCTGACGTTGAGCGGGATGTCGGGAGAGTCGATGACGCCGTGGAGCAGCGTGAGGAACTCGGGGACGATGCCCTCGACATGGTCGGTGACGAAGACCTGGTTGCAGTAGAGCTGGATCTTGTTGCGCTGGAGCTCGATGTTGGACTTGATGCGCGGGAAGTAGAGGATGCCGGTGAGCGTGAAGGGGTAATCGACGTTGAGGTGGATCCAGAACAGGGGATCGTCGTTCATGGGGAAGAGGGTGTGGTAGAACTTCTTGTAGTCCTCATCCTTGAGCGACGACGGCGACTTCGGCCAGAGGGGCTCGACGCTGTTGATGACGTTGTCCTCGTCGGTATCGACCTGCTTGCCGTCCTTCCACTCCGTCTTCTTGCCAAAGACCACGGGCACGGCCATAAACTTGCAGTACTTCGTGAGCAGCTGCTCGATGGTCGATTTCTGGAGATAGTCCTTGCTGTCGTCGTCGATGTGGAGGATGATGTCGGAACCGCGGTCGGCCTTCTCCACCTCGTCGATGGTATATTCGGGGCTGCCGTCGCAGGTCCAGCGCACGGCCTGGCTGCCCTCGCGCCAGCTCTTGGTGACGATCTCGACCTTCTTGCTCACCATGAAGGCGGAGTAGAATCCGAGACCGAAATGGCCGATGATGGCCTCGGCCTTGTCCTTGTACTTGTCGAGGAAGTCGGTGACGCCGGAGAAGGCAATCTGGTTGATGTACTTGTCGATCTCCTCGGCCGTCATGCCGATACCGCGGTCGGAGATGGTGAGCGTGCCGGCCTGCTCATCGAGGGTGACGCGGACGGAGAGGTCGCCCAGGTCGCCGGAGAAGTCACCTGCCGAGGCGAGGGTCTTCATCTTCTGCGTGGCGTCCACGGCGTTGCTGACCATCTCGCGAAGGAATATCTCGTGGTCGGAATACAGAAACTGCTTGATGACGGGGAAGATGTTCTCCGTCGTTACTCCAATATTACCTTTCTTTTCCATTATTGTGATATGAGTTTTTAAGATTCGTTTTAACTGTGTCATTGCAAATAGCGTGCCAAAACGAAAAATGGCCTGGAGGGCTCACGAAGCGTGATGGGGCACGCCGCGGGGTCCTGCCAGGCCTGGGAAAAGAGACGGAAAAAATAGAGTTGTGCGCGGGCGTTACCGGATGAAGAGGAGCTCGCGATACTTCGGCTGCGTCCAGAGCTCGTCGCTGACGCAGAGCTCCAGTTTGTCGATGTGGTAGCGGATGGCCTCCATCTTCGGCACCACCGTGTCGTGGTAGGCGACGGCCTTCTCGCGCTCGTCGGCGATGCGGTTGGCCACCTTGCGGGCGTTGACCAGCTCCTCCACGCCCTGCTCGATGGCCTGGGTGCGCTCGGCGATGTCCTCGATGATCTTCATGTTGCGCGAACTGAGCTTCTCGGCCTTCTCGGCAGGGAAGACGGCGCGCATGCTTTGCACGTTCTTGAGCAGCATGCTCTGGTAGTGGGTGGCCACGGGGATGATGTGGTTCATGGTGAGGTCGCCCATGACGCGGGCCTCGATCTGAATCTTCTTCGTGTAGGTCTCCCACTTCACCTCGTTGCGGGCCTCCAGCTCCTTGCGCGTCATGACGCCGAGGCTGGTGAACATGCGGACGGAGGACTCGCTGAGGTAGTTGTCGAAGATGACGGGGCAGCTCGTCTCGCAGTCGAGGCCACGGCGGCGGGCCTCCTCGACCCACTCCTCGCTATAGCCGTTGCCGTCGAAGCGGATGGGCTTGCAGGCCGTGATGTCCTCGCGCAGGACGGTGACGATGGCCTTCACGCGGTCCTCGCCCTGGGCGATGAGGGCATCGACGCGCGCCTTGAAGTCGGTCAGGGCCTCGGCCACGGCGCTGTTGAGGGCGATCATCGCCGAGGCGCAGTTGGCCTCGGATCCCACGGCGCGAAACTCGAAGCGGTTGCCGGTGAAGGCGAAGGGAGAGGTGCGGTTGCGGTCGGTGTTGTCGATCATCAGTTCGGGAATCTCGGGGATGTCCATCTTCAGGCCCTGCTTGCCGGCCATGATGAAGTCGTCCTCGCTGTCGCTCTGCTCGATGTGGTCGAGGAGCTCGGATAGCTGCTTGCCGAGGAAGGAGGAGATGATGGCGGGAGGGGCCTCGTTGGCGCCGAGGCGGTGGGCGTTGGTGGCGCTCATGATGGAGGCCTTGAGCAGGCCGTTGTGGCGATAGACGCCCATCAGGGTCTCGACGATGAAGGTGACGAAGCGGAGCGTGGACTCGGGAGTCTTGCCGGGGGCGTGGAGCAGCACGCCGGTGTCGGTGGAGAGGCTCCAGTTGCAGTGTTTGCCGCTGCCGTTGATGCCGGCGAAGGGCTTCTCGTGGAGCAGGACGATGAAGCCGTGCTTGCGCGCCACCTTCTTCATCAGCGACATCAGGAGCATGTTGTGATCGACGGCGAGGTTGCAGTCCTCGAAGATGGGGGCAAACTCAAACTGGTTGGGGGCCACCTCGTTGTGGCGGGTCTTGCAGGGGATGGCGAGTTCGAGGGCCTGCACCTCCAGGTCCTTCATGAAGCTCTGCACGCGGTCGGGGATGGTGCCGAAATAGTGGTCGTCCATCTGCTGGTTCTTGGCCGACTCGTGGCCCATGAGGGTGCGGCCCGTCAGCATCAGGTCGGGGCGGGCGCTATAGAGGTCGGCATCGACGAGGAAATACTCCTGCTCCCAACCAAGATTGGTCTTCACCTTGCTCACCTTCGGGTCGAAATAGTGGCAGACGTCGGTGGCGGCCACGCTGAGGGCGTGGAGCGTGCGGAGCAAGGGGGCCTTGTAGTCGAGGGCCTCGCCCGTATAGGAGATGAAGATGGTGGGGATGCAGAGGGTGTCGTCGATGATGAAGACGGGGGAGGTGGGGTCCCAGGCGGAGTAGCCACGGGCCTCGAAGGTGTTGCGGATGCCGCCGCTGGGGAAAGAACTGGCGTCGGGCTCCTGCTGGACGAGCAACTTGCCCGAGAAGTCTTCGATCATCCCGCCCTTGCCGTCGTGCTCCACAAAGGCGTCGTGCTTCTCGGCGGTGCCGCCGGTCAGGGGCTGGAACCAGTGGGTGTAGTGGGTGACGCCCATCTCCATGGCCCACTGCTTCATGCCGGAGGCCACGGCATTGGCTATGGAGCGGTCGAGGGGCGTGCCATTGTCGATGACGTCGGTGAGCTGGGTGTAGATGGCGGCGGGCAGGTATTTGTACATCTTAGCGCGGGTGAACACATACTTGCCAAAATACTCGGACGGACGCTCCTTGGGAACTTCCACCTCTAAGGGGCGCTTCTTGAACGCCTCCTCTACGACCTGAAATCTTAAATTCGACATATCCTGAACCTTAAAGTATAATATATAATGTTATCCTAATCTTTATCGGCTACCTCACGGTAGAAGCCAAAAGCAAAACGCCCGAGCCTCATCCATGCGCCCAGGTGTCTCTCATGCCTGCCATTGCAGTAGTCGATCGTGTGTGGTCTATCCTAAAACTGGGGGCAAAAATACAAATAAAATTTGAAAAGGCCCGCAACATACCGATTTTTTTACGATTTATTCAACCAATCGGCCTTTCTATCGCCAGGAGCGCCCCACGAAAGGAGGGGCGCAGGCGTCAGAACGGCATACCGACGGCGAAATGGAAGGCGAAGTCGCGGCCCCAACGGGGATGGAAGATGGGGTAATGGTCCTTGTGGTCGTCGTAGGCAGGATTGATCGCCTTCATGGCACCGTCGAGGCGGAGGATGAAATAGCCGAAGTTGAGGCGCAGGCCGAGGCCGTAGGAGACGGCGATCTGCTTGAAGAAGGTGTCGAGCTGAAACTGGCCGCCGGGCTGCTCGGGATAGGATCGGAGCGTCCAGATGTTGCCCGCATCGACAAAGGCGGCGCCGTCGAACTTCCAGAACAGGTGGGTGCGATACTCGAGGTTGAGGTCGAGGCGCATGTCGCCGGTCTGATTGATGAAGTCGATGCGGCCGTCGCGGCCACGATACTTGCCGGGACCGAGCTCGCGGACGCTCCAGCCGCGCACGGAGTTGGCACCACCGGAGAAGTAGCGCTTCTCGAAGGGCAGCACGGTGCTGTTGCCATAGGGCCACGCCACACCCAGGAGGCCGTGGAGGGCGAGCGTGTTGTGGGAGCTGAAACGCAGCAGGCGCGTGTATTCGAAGTCGAACTTGGCATACTGGGCGTAGGCGATATTGAAGAGCTGGCGCTGGCCGTGGCTGTTCTGCTTGAAGCGGAAGATCTGGGAGAAGCCGCTCAGCAGGTTGCCCGCCGTCTCGACGCTCGCACGGATGACGCGGTCGCCGGCGTTGTAGGTGAGGCCGAAGCCCGCCTTCATGATGAAGAGGTCCTCGTAGTTGTAGCGCAGGATGGCGTTGCGGTTGGAGACGCTGTCGAGGTAGTCGTGCTTGAAGGTGGCGCTGATCCAGGGCATATAGACGTAGCTGAGGTCGAGGACGTCGAGCTTGTACTGCACCCTGCCGTCGCGCGTCGGCCACCGATACTTGAGGCCGGCGGAGAAGACGCGGCGATGGAACTCGGGGCGGTTCTGGAGATTCCAGGCCACGGAGAGCTCGGTCGAGGCCGTGCTGCCGCGACGCCCCTTGCGCGAGAGGAAGGGAGCCATCAGGCGGGGCATCTGAAAGCGGGCCTCGACGCCATACTCCTCGTAGTCGCCGCGCTCGTAGCCCTCCAGTCCCTTGATGGCCTCGAAGGCGCCACGGAGCTCGATGCTGAGGAGCTCGCTGCCGCGGAAGAGGTTGCGGTTCTGATAGGTCAGCGTGGCGGCCGCTCCGAAGTCGCCAGCCGTATTGGTGCCCTCGGGCTGGAAGGCGATGGTGTTGGGCTTGCGCATGGAGAGGCGGATGTCGGTGTCGAGGTTGTGGAGGGTGTCCTCGCGAAAGGTGATGTTGGTGTAGCGGACGGCGCCGAGCCGCGCGAAGTTGTTGTAGGTGCGCTGCAGGTCGGAGGCGCTAAACCACTCGCCGGCCTTGACCACCGTGTTTTCGGCCAGCACGCTGCGGCGCAGGGGCAGGTCGTAGCCGTCGCTGGATCGGTAGTGGATGGAACGCACGCGATAGCGGGGATGGGGCTTGGGGGGCGCGCTGCTGTTCTCGCGGTAGGGCAGGATGCGGCAGACGAGGTTGACGCCCTGCGTGCCCTGGAGGGAGTCGGCGGTATAGGTGACGAAGTCTTTGTGGAAACGGTAGAAGCCGGAGTCGTTGAGGACGGTGGCGATGCGCTTGCGGAGGTTGTCGAGGGAGGAGACGGTGAAGACCTCGCCCACCTGCTGATCGCCCGTGCCAAAGACGGGGGCAAGGACCTGGGCCACGGCGGAGTCGGGGATGTCGTAGCGGAAGGAACTGATACGGTAGGGATCGCCGGGATGGAGGGTATAGATGGCCTTGAGCTTGCGGCCACGGACCTGCGTCTCGAAATCGACGTAACTGTTCATGTAGCCCATGTTCTGCATGGCCAGACGCAGGTCGGCGCAGGACCGGGCGGCCTCGAGGGAGTCATAGACGACGGGCTCCTCGCCGATATGGCGCAGCGTGCGGTTGAGCCACTTCGTGGAGTCGCGGCCCGCCAAGGAGTAGGTGCCCAGGGGAATCTTGAAGAGGGAGAACCAATGGGAGTTGCCCTTTTGGCGGACGTACTGGCCAAACTGGGCGGCGTCGAGCTCCTTGCTGTCGGTGCGCACCTGGACGGCGTCGAGGAGGTAGCGATCTTCGGGCACGAACTTGGACGTGGAGCAACCCGTCAGGGCCATGGCTACCAGCGTGATCAGCAACAATAACAGGGGCGTATGTCGGTTCTTCCAATTCATAAAATTCATTATTTTGCGCAAAGTTAGCAAAAAAAACAGAGCCATCGGGAATCATTGGCGCATTTTTTACTATATTTGCACTGTGATAACCAATAACCAAGTAAAAATCATCCGATCGCTATCGACGCGCAAGGGGCGCAAGACGACGGGCTGGTTCATGGCCGAAGGGCCGAAAGTGGTGGGCGACCTCCAGGCTGCTGGCTTCCGGCCGGTGGCCATCTACGACGAGATGGAGGACGTCAGGCGCATCTCGCAACTGCAGCATCCGCAGGGGGTAGTGGGCGTCTTCGAGATACCCGCAGGACCTCGGGATGGGGCCGGGATCGACCCCAGCGAACTGACCCTCGTGCTCGACGGCGTGCAGGACCCGGGCAACCTGGGCACCATTATCCGCGTGGCCGACTGGTTTGGCGTGGGCGCCATTTGGTGCTCGCCCGACACGGCCGACTGCTGGAATCCGAAGGTCGTCCAGGCTACGATGGGAAGCATCGCGCGCGTGGCCATCCACTATGCGCCGCTCGTGCCGCTGATCGATGCGCTCGACAAGGACTGCCCCGTCTATACGACGCAGCTCGACGGCGAGAACATCTACGAGACGACGCTCAAGCCCCACGGCGTGATCGTGATGGGCAACGAGGGCAACGGGGTGACGGAGGAAGTGAGGCAACGGGCCACACGACCGCTGCTCATCCCCAATTTCCCCCAAGGCAGGACGACGGCCGAGTCGCTCAATGTGGCGATCGCCACGGCCCTGGTCTTAGGAGAGTTTCGGCGCAGGATGTTCTAAGACAGGAATGTTTTAGGACGGAATGTTCCAAGACAAGATTGTTCCAGAACAGGAATGTTCCAAGACAAGATTGTTCCAGGACAGGATTGTTCCAGGACAGGATTGTTTAAGGCAGGATGATTTCTAAGAAAAGCAATGGATAGAGAAGCACTGACAAGAGATCGCAGCGTGGCTCGCTGCATCGCCGAGGGCTATCGGCTCTTCACCGGCCAACAGCTGACGACGCTCCGCCGGACATGGAAACCGCTGGTAGCCTCATCGCTGGGATGGGCGCTGAGCATCACGACGGCGCTCTGCGGACAATGGATCGGGACGGCGCTGGCCCTGCTGCTGGCGCTGGCCGCACTGGTCGTTTTCAAGCGGACCATCCTGCAGTTGGTCGCGCCCATGCCGAAGTGTGGCAGGGCGGCCAAGCGCGTGCTGCGCCATCTGGGAAGCTACCTCACCTACGCCCTCCTATCGGGCATCATCGGCCTGGTGGTCTTCACGCTGCTGATGATCCCGGCCATCATCCTGCTCATAGAAGGCTACTTCGACTACACGCTGGCAGCGGAGGGCGACCCCAGGGTGCTGGGCATGGGCTACTGGGTGCTGACCACGGCAACGCTGACCTTCTGTCTCGCGCTGGTCTTCTACGCAATGATATGGAAGACGTTTGGCGAGGCCTATCTCTATGGGGCGATGGTGGCGCAGGACGAGGTAAGGAAAAGGCAGCAGGCGCGGACCACGACTTGGACGACGGCAGCAGACTGACGGACGCCTATCCCCCACCCCTCCTCATATCATAACATCAACTTAAAAGAATGAAGAAACTATTTTTGTCGCTTCTTGCAGCACTTTCACTCCACGCCTACGGAGACAATGTTTACGGAATGGAAAACAACGACACGACGACCATACAGATTATAGAGACTTCCGACGTGCACGGTTGTTTCTTTCCCTACGACTTTATCAACCGCCGCGACCTGCCGGGTTCGCTGGCCCGCGTAAAAACCTACGTTGACCGGATGAGGGCGCAGTATGGGGCAGAGAACGTCTTTCTGCTCGACAATGGCGACATCCTGCAGGGCCAGCCCATCTGCTACTATTACAACTATGTGGCGACAGGACAGACCAACATCGCGGCACAATGTACGAACTACCTACAGTATGACGCACAGACGCTGGGCAACCACGACGTGGAGACGGGCCACGGGGTCTATGACAAATGGATCAGGGAGAGCCACGCGCCGGTCCTGGGAGCCAACGTCATCGACACGCGGACGGGAAAACCCTACACCCTGCCCTATCGCGTGTTGTGCAAGGACGGCAAGGTGAAGGTGGCGATCATCGGCATGATCACACCAGCCATCCCCAGTTGGCTGAAGGAGAATCTGTGGAGCGGACTGCGCTTCGACGACATGGTGGCCACGGCACGGAGAACCATCCAGGAGGTGAAGGATCGGGAGCATCCGGACGTGATCGTCGGCCTCTTCCACTCGGGATGGGACGGCGGCATCGTGACGGAGGACTATACGGAGGACGCCTCGCGGAGGGTCGCCGAGGAGGTGGCGGGATTTGACGTCGTACTCTTCGGACACGACCACAGGCCACACCAGTCGGTGGTGGAGAACAGCGAGGGCCAGGAGGTGGTCTGCCTGGACCCGGCCAACAACGCGCGTAAGGTGGCCTTGGCCACAATCCAACTCGTGGAGAGGGACGGACAATGGCGCGTGGCCAAGAAGGAGGGAAGCATCGTGGATGTGGCCGACCTGGAGCCCGACAGGGGATATATGGACCATTTCGCAGCGGCCATTGACAGCGTGAAGGCCTGGGCGGAGCAGCCGCTGGGCACGTTCAAGCACGAGATCTCCACGCGCGACAGCTATTTTGGGTCGTCGGCCTTCAACGACCTCATTCTCAACCTCGAACTGCAGATCACAAAGGCGGACATCGCCTTCAACGCGCCCCTGTCGCTCAGCGCCTCGATCAAGGCGGGAGAGGTGACGGTGGCGGATATGTTCAACCTCTATAAGTATGAGAACCAGCTCTATGTGATGCGGATGACGGGCGACGAGATACGCCGCCATTTGGAGATGAGCTACGACCAATGGGTGAACACGATGGAGAAGCCCGAGGACCATCTGCTGCTCTTCGACGACACGAGCGACGACGCGCAGCGACTGGGATTCAAAAACTTCCTCTTCAACTTCGACTCGGCGGCTGGCATCGACTACGAGGTGGACGTGACGAAGCCCAACGGACAAAAGGTGCGCATCCTCCAGATGAGCGACGGAAGACCGTTTGACCCGAACGCCTGGTATCGCGTGGCAATCAACAGCTACCGAGGCAACGGAGGCGGAGAACTGCTCACGAAGGGGGCGGGCATTCCACACGACTCGCTGCAGAGCCGCATCCTCTGGGAGAGCGAACGCGACCAGCGCCACTACCTCATGGAGGAAATCAAGCGGATGGGGACGCTCGACCCGCAACCGAACAACAACTGGCGCTTCGTGCCGGAGGAATGGGTGAAGCCGGCGGCAGCAAGGGACTACGAGCTGCTCTTCGGAAAGAAGGAATAAGAGAAGTCTTCGGAAAGAAGAACGAGATCACACACATCATGAAATATTGGTTCATATTCGTCAAGGATGCCGTCATGCTGGAGAAGAACGCGGACGGCAGTCGTACCATCCCCCTGGCTGAGAATCCTCCCATCGAACTGAAGCCCTGGACGCACGTGATGGAGATAGCACCGATGGAGGACGGGACGGAGGTGAGGGCGGCCAGCATCGACTATCCCATCGCCGAGGACGAACGCTACGAGACGTGCCCACTACGCAAGTCATTCTATCATCTGCCGACAGAACTCTATCTGAAGGCGGGAAAATGTCGCGAGCTGCTCTACTGGGACCAGAACACGCAATACTGCGGGGTGTGTGGTGCACCCACAAGGATGGACACCATCATTTCGAAGAAGTGTACGCATTGTGGCAAGGAGTTCTGGCCGCAACTGGCCACGGCCGTCATCGTGCTCGTACACCGGGGCGAGGAGGTGCTGCTCGTCCATGCGAAAAACTTCGTCAACAACCGCATCTATGGACTGGTGGCGGGATTTGTCGAGACGGGAGAGACGCTCGAAGAGGCCGTGAGGCGCGAGGTGATGGAGGAGACGCAACTCGACATCACCAACCTCCGCTATTTCGGCTCGCAACCCTGGCCCTTCCCCTGCGGGCTGATGGTGGGATTCCACGCCGACTATGCGGGAGGCGAGATCCATCTGCAACGGTCCGAACTGGAGCGCGGAAGCTGGTTTGGCAGAGACAACCTGCCGCCGCTGCCCGAGAAGCTGAGCATCGCGCGAAAGCTCGTCGATGACTGGCTGGGGGAGGAATAGGCACGGGGGACGCCACATGGGTAAAGCACAACACATGGGTGGAAGGCGGAACCCACGCATGGAAGGAACATAACTATTATATTGACCTACAATAAAAGATCGAAAAAATGAAGAAACAAGTTTTGGTGACAGGTGCCAACAAGGGCATCGGATATGAGATAGCACGCCATCTGGGAAAATCGGGATGGCAGGTAGTGGTCGGCGCACGCTGTGAAGACCGAGCACTGAAGGCCATGGAAGCCCTCCGCGCCGAGGGTGCCGACGTGGCGGGATGGCAGTATGTGAACCTTGCGGACAACGGCGAGATCGAGGTCTCGGCCCGCGAGATAGCGGAGAAGTATCCGGAGCTCTCGCTGCTGGTCAACAACGCGGGCATTCCGGGCGACATGTCGGTCAGGAGCTACGAGCAGTCGCTGCAGGACGTGATCGACACGGTGCAGGTCAACTATATCGGCACGTTCTATCTGACGAAGTTGCTGCTGCCGCTGCTGGAGAAAAACCAGGGCAGAATCTGCAACATCACCGTGCCAAGCACGTTTAGCCCCTATTGGCACCCGATGGCCTACGTGGCCAGCAAGGCGGGACAGAACACGATGATCGCCACGATGGGATGGGAGTTTGACCACTTCCACGTGCCCGTGGAGGCGTTTACCATCCACCCGGGAGCCACCTCCACCGATCTCAACGGCCACTACGACGGACCGGGATCGCACCAGCCCGACGTGATCGGCCAAAAGGTGGCGGAGATCATCAACGATGGAAAGCGACACAACGGGGAGTTTATCGAGCTCTACCCGATTGTGGATGAGGGCAACTACTAACCAAGTCCAAAATAACATAAAAAAACGAAGCCTATGAACTTCAAAGAATTGGCAACCGCGCGCTTCTCTGTGCGCAAATTCACCGACGAGGCGGTCTCGCAGGCCGACCTCGACGCGATCATGACGTGTGTGCAACTGGCTCCGTCGGCCTGCAACCGGCAGCCTTGGAAGTTTCTCCTTCTCGCCTCCGACGAGGCCAAGGAGAAGATACGCCAGTGCTACGACCGTCCTTGGTTTGCCTCCGCGCCGATCTATGTGCTCTGCATGAAGGACACGGCCAACGCGTGGGTGCGTCCCGACGACGGCAAGTCGCATGGCGACATCGACCTCGGAATAGCCGTGGAGCATCTGGCCTTGGCTGCCGCCGACCGTGGACTGGGCACCTGCTGGGTGTGCAACTACGATGTGGAGGCCGTGAAGCGCCTGTTTCCCGTAGAGGGATTCGAGGCCGTGGCAATCATTCCGCTGGGACACATCGCCGAGGACTGTCCGAACCCGGGAAAGAAAAGGAAGGGTTTCGACGAAATTTGGCAAAAACTGTAAATATTGAAGCCCTATGGAGTATAAGAAACGACTCACAAGATCGACGACCGACAAATGGCTAGCGGGCGTCTGTGGCGGTATAGCCGAGTATTTCGGATGGGACGTGGCGATCCTACGCATCGTCTATGTCGTCCTGACGACCTGCACGGCCTTCTGTGGCGTTCTGTGGCGTTCTGGTGTATATCCTCCTTTGGATCTGCATGCCGAAGGAGACGAAGTATATATAGAGTAAGGAGACAAAGCAAGAAGACTGCGGAAGATAGTCAGAAAGTAATTCTCCTGGTCCAAAGGTAGGGATGGTTTTCCTATCCCTACCTTTTTCTTTTTATCTGCGTTTCTTTTTATCTGCCTTGGCGTCGAATCTATACGTGAAGGTAAGATTGGCATAGTGGTGGATATAGTTTTCGGCTGATTCGTAACGCTGAAATGCCGTATATTCGCTATCATAATAGATGTCTTTGTTGAAGATATCATCAATATACAGCGACAGGCGGCATTTGTTCTTGCAGAAACTGTAATCAACACTCAACGATGAAATGATCTTGTGGCCGTTCATTTCCGACGTGGCATAATCGGAACGGAAATGATCGGCTACCTCCGCTACCACTTGGAAAGGTTCGAGCTTCAGCATAGCTGTCACACCTAATCTATTATATAAAGGATGCATGTTGTATGATGCGTCATCATAGCGGTAGCGGTTCCATTGCAGACGGTCGTACAAAGACAACTGCAGCGTGTTTGTCTCATACGACAAATCAAAGTCTTCGTCTATGCCAACAGTTTTCTGATGATTCAAGGCAGGAACAGTATTAGGGGCGTTGTTGTCCACCAACGTCAGGAAGCCATACGACTGTGATGCCTGTACCGACAGTTTGTTCATCAACCGGAAATACACGCCAATACCTTGGTCGTAGTTGACTCCGAATTTCCAGGAGTCGCCTCCTTTCACGTTCATTGGCTTCGACTCATAGATGCCTGTTGCGGAATTATAGCGATAGAGCGTGGCAATCGGATTGATTTCCTTTGTATATGACACAGTCAGTCCGAGCACGATCTGCTTGCGCAGCCACATGCGATGGTAGCTATATTTGGTCGTATGACTGTGTGATTTGCCAAGGAAGGGATTGCCCACAGAAATAGACAGCGGATTGATGGTGTTGCGATAAGCGAGCGTGCTCACGAGGTCGGGCACCGTAGTATGATAGGCAAAAGAGAAATCCATATTGCGCACACGGCTCATCTTCCATTTCAGAAATAGCGACGGTTCGTAGGTATAGCTTGTGCGCACGGCAGTGGTGTCGAGTTGTCCATAATGGTAATCTGCCTTCTCACGATATACGTTCCAGTTAAACTTTGGCATAATCATGAGAGCCTTCACGGGTTTTATGGTTGACTTCAGAGAGAAGCTATTGGTCCATTGGTGCATCAGGTTGCCCATGGTGTTGGCAAGGTCTGGCGTCGTCGGCATACCTCCCACCACGTTCTCTTCGCTATGGTCGGTATATATGTCGCGAATGGCTCTGGTACGCGAATAGGTCACATTGTCGGATAGGTCCAGATAGACCTTACTGCTCAGCCAGTATTCCAGTTCGGCGCCGAGCTGCGTGCTGAGGCCATGATTGTTGCGTTCGTAATACTGCCATAGCGTTTCGTTTCTGTTGTCCCTCAGATATTCCAGGCTGCGGTTGTTGTGGGTATCTTCATCGGATCCGCTTATTTTGGTGTAGCCTTGCAAGGTGAACGAACCTTTCTTGCCAAAGAAGTGTTCCCATGAGTAGTCCATGTTCAGACTGCGCGTCTGACTGTCACTTGTATGATAATAGCGGTTGCGGGTGATCAAATCGGTCATAGAGCGCATCGCCTGGCTTGGCGGCAAAGGCTGCGCCGATAGTGTGGTATTCAAACTTTTCCGGATCGTAGCCATACGATGCTCCTTGGTCTTCGCTGATGCTATGTCCTTTCTCGTAAGCCGCCTTCACATCTACGCTTATGCTATTCGCCGAATCGGTGTAAGCAAAGAGTTTCGTCTGCAACTGCGGAGTGAGCTTATGGGCATAGTGGTAGTTGTCTGCTACGCTAAACGTGCGCTCCTTGCCAGGGAAGAAAGTCTCGGTGGACTGAGTGCTTGTGTTCCAACCATCGCTGTGGCCCATGTTGGCACTGATGTCGAAGCTATTGTCGCTGTAGGATCCTGCACCCTCTGTCTTCCAGTTGTGTTGGTAGTTGTACGATCCATACTGACTCTTGCCGTCGCCGTCGATGTTGCGATCCATACTTTGACCCATAGTGCGGTCTATATAGCGGTTGGTGTTGTTTGCCTGACCATATATCATCTGTGGGTCGTGGTCGCTCAGCCGACTGGCCCTGAGACTGAACATATACCGCTTGTCTGTCTGGTATTGTGCTTCTGCCTCTCCATACCACTTGTCGAGAAATCCCGGCTTTACCTGTATGTCAAGCACGTGGTCTTCCTCACCATCGTCATTGCCAGTATGGCGTGCCAGCTCCGACTTGCGGTCGTAGAGCTTCAGCTTGCTTGCCACTTCTGCCGGCAGCTCGCTGATGATCTGACTGCCGCCGAAGACATCCCGACCGTTCATCATCAGGCGTATGGGCTTGTCGTTCCAGTAGAGTTTGCCATCGCGGTTCTCCACTCCCGGCAGTTTCTTGATCAGTTCGGCAAGGCGTGCTCCTTCCTTCAGTTTGAACGCTTCGGGGTTGAACACTATCGTGTCGCCCACCATAGTGATGCGGGGCATCTTGGCCGTCACCTTTACCTCCTGCAGCATGAGTGCCGTGGGCTGCAACTTGATGATGCCAAGGTCGGTCGTATCTTTCACCTCCCTGCCATAGGAATAATCCACCTTGCGGAGATTCTTGTAGCCTATCATGCTAAACTTGAACATGATGCGTCCTTCCATACTACCATTCAGATAGAAGCATCCCGTACTGTCGGTCTCTGTCGTACTCTGAATAGACCATCCAGGTTGGGGGTTGATCTCGCTCTCTACCCTTGCTCCGACAATAACCTCGCCAGTCTCAGCATTGACAACCTTCCCCTTGAAAGTATCGGCATGGCATACAGTTGTCTGCAGGATGCTTAACGCCAAGACAATAAAGGCTTTCATGAATGGATTTCCCATAAACCTATATATTAATCCTAATTTCCGCAGCACTATGAGTTAGCATTTTTTATAAGTACCTGAGCAACAA
>OIWT01002003.1_pt1 | contig 22221 bp, 17 predicted proteins | sample 1587701 | NCBI WGS metagenome assembly OIWT01 (sample SAMEA3888904, study PRJEB22519) | human gut metagenome | biome: human gut; feature: human-associated habitat; material: faeces | place: Denmark | collected 2009
TCAGGGTGGAGAAAACGCGGAACTACACCGTCATGTCAAATCACCATCTGCGGGACAAGTCCCTGTCGCTGAAGGCAAAGGGGCTGCTGTCCCTGATGCTGTCGCTGCCGGAGGATTGGGACTACACCACAAAAGGATTGGCCTACATCTGCAAGGACGGTGTGGACAGCATCTGTGCCACGGTGCGGGAACTGGAAGGCGCGGGGTACATCGTGCGGGCGCGGGAGCGCCACGCGGACGGTACGCTGGGCGGCATCGAATATACCATTCTGGAACAGCCCAGGGAGCCGGAACCACCTAAACGGGAAAATCCCGTTCAGGCGGAAAGTGCCAGTGACGCACCTAAACGGGCTTTTCCAGAACAGGTAAAACCTGTCTTGGGAAAACCTGAACAGGAAAATCCCGTGCAATTAAATATAGAAGAACAAAGTAAAGAAGAATTAAATACGGATGTTATGAACTCCTTCCCTTCATTCCCTCATGAGAGTAAGCCTACTCAGGAAAACGGAATGGAACGACGGGAGACATATCGAGCGCAGGTCATGACCAATGTGGACTACAACTATCTTGTGAGCTACACCGAGGTTGACCGTGGGCGGCTGGACGAATTGGTGGGACTGATGCTGGATACCGTGTGTTCCACAAAGGCCACCATCCGCGTGGCGGGAGAAGAACTGCCAGCGGAGGTAGTCCGTTCAAGGTTACTGAAGCTGACCGGCGCACATCTGCTGTATGTGCTGGATCGGATCAGCGAGAATACCACCGAGGTGCGCCATGTGAAGCAATATCTGCTGACCGCGCTGTATAACGCGCCGCTGACCATGGATAACCACTATGCCCTGATGGTGGGCCATGATCTCAGCGGCGGGAGCGGGTAGAACGGAATACTGTCAGAGCAAGAGCCGGAAGGCTCTTTTTTGTTGCACGAAATGGAGGTGTGCTTTTGAAAACCATCGCACTGGCAAATCAGAAGGGCGGCGTGGGAAAAACCACCACAGCCGCCAGTTTGGGTGTTGGTCTTGCCCAGCAGGGGAAGAGAGTCCTGCTGGTGGACGCCGACGCTCAGGGCAATCTCACCCAAATGCTGGGCTGGCGGCAGCCGGACGAGCTTTCCCCTACGCTGGCCGACCTGATGACCAAGACCGTCAACGAGGAGCCCATCGCACCCGGCGAGGGCATCCTGCACCATGCGTCCGGCGTCGATCTTGTCCCCGCCAACATTGAGCTGTCGGGGCTGGAGGTGACGTTGGTGAACATCATGAGCCGTGAAACGGTGCTGCGGCAGTATCTGTCCACACTGACACCGGCCTATGACTACGCCATCATCGACTGTATGCCTTCGCTGGGGATGCTGACCATCAACGCGCTGACCGCGGCGGACAGCGTTATCATTCCGGTGCAGGGGCAGTATCTGGCCGCCAAGGGGCTTGAACAGCTTATGCGAACCATCGCCCGCGTCAAGCGGCAGATCAATCCCCACCTGACGGTGGACGGTATCCTGCTGACCATGATGGACAGCCGTACCACGCTGGCCAAAGAAGTCAGTGAGCAGCTACGCAGGAACTACGGCAGCCGTGTGTTCAGCAGCGAGATACCCCGCTCCATTCGCGTGGCGGAGATCAGCGCCACGGGAACCAGCATTTACGAGCATGATCCGGACGGAAAAGCGGCGCAGGCGTATGCCGCGCTGACGGAGGAGGTGTTGCAGCTTGGCCCGCAAATTAAACGGCATCGAACTGGTCAAGTACGATGACCTGTTCAAGACAGACGCGGAACGGGAAGCCGACCAGCAGGAGCGGGTGCAGATCGTTCCCGCGGAGCAGGTGTTCCCCTATGCGCGGCAGCCCTACTCCGTAGACCGGCCCAGCGCTGATCTGGTGCGGCTGATGGACAGCATCGAGCGCACCGGCATTGCCGAGCCGCTGATCGTCCGGCCCCGCAGCGAGGGCGGGTATGAGATCATCTCCGGCCACCGGCGCGACTACTGCGCCAATGTGGTGGGGCTGGACACCCGCCCGGTCATCGTGCGGAATTACAGCGATGAGGACGCGGACATTCTGGTGGTGGATTACAACATAAACCGTGAAAACCTGCTGCCCAGCGAGAAAGCCAAGGCGTACAAGCTGAAGCTGGACGCTATGAAACGGCAGGCAGGGCGGCCTTCAAAAAATTCTGCCCAAGTTGGGCAGAATTTTCAAGGGAGGTTTTCTGTGGAGGTTTTGGCGGAGCAAGTGAACGAAAGCCGGATGCAAATCCAGCGATATATCCGCCTGACAAACCTCATTCCGCCGCTGATGGAGGCGGTGGACACGGGAAAACTGAAATTCGTTCCGGCAGCCGACTACATCTCCCACCTGACCGAAAAAGAACAGACCTACCTCCAGTTCCTCATGGAGCGGGATGAGGTATCGCCGTCCGTGAATCAGGCTCAGCGACTCAAGCAGATCAGCGCGGAGGGCAAGCTGGAGAACAATATCATCGACCTCATCATGCGGGAGGAAAAACCGCTGGAGCGCAAGATAACGCTGCGGAATGACCGCCTGCAAAAATACTTTCCGCCCAGCTATACCCCCAAGCAGATGGAGGAGGTCATCGTTAAGCTGCTGGAGGGCTGGCACCGGAGAAGGCAGCAGGAGCAGGGACGATGAGGAGGCCCATGATGAGAAGAACTGAATTGCCCGATTTCTGCCTTTTCACCATACCCTCTACGGGACAGCTTATCATTCTCAAAAAGGGTGTGCGTGGTTACTACGCCTCTGGGTGGGATACCGGAAATCGGGAGGAAAATCAAAAGATTGCCCAAGCGCATAATCGGCGGCGCGGTATTTCTGACATACAGGAGGCCGCCATGAGCGCAGGTTCCATGTTCGGCTGGAACCTGCCGGGAGCAGACCCGCAGTGGTATTTGGACAACGCCAGATATGTGAACGCGATCATGGCAAAGGGCCATATCAAAGACCCGGTTATGAGCATCTACTATCCGGTGGATGATTTCCTGCTGCGGTATGAGGTCTTGGGGAAAGCAAAAATGTATCTGCCGGTATCGGCACTTCCCCAAGAGTTGATGAGCGCGAAGTCACAGTTTGTCATGCAGCCGGATTTGGTCTGCGGTGTACCCGCCATGCCGGTGAAGGCACAGCAGGCACAGAACGGCAGCTACACCGTGGAGCTGGAACGCGGCAGCTATGTCATTGGTGAGATCATCAACGCAGACTATAAGATCACGGCGCGGGTGCGTGTGGGAGACTCTGAGTTTGTTTTGGGTGAACACCCGAAAGCACCTGCCCCGTTTGCTACCTGGCAGCGCAACTGCAAGAACGACGGGGACGGCCCGCCCAATTACTTTTGGGGCCATTACGGCGTAGGCCGTGCGTCCATGATCGAGGATTTTTGTGAGCGGGCAAGCGGTGAGTATCAGGAACAAAAAGAGTGCCAGCAGAACAAGGAACATGAAGCAAAGCAGAGACTATCGAAGGGTAAGGAAAGGTGAAGCCATATGGCAGACAGAGAGAATGTGCAGATGGCCGGTGACTATGAGATCATGCAATCCTTTCGCATGGGTGGTACGACAATGTTGATCGGCTATAATCCGGGAGATGCCACCTACATGACTTGCTATCAGGATTACGACTTTTTGGGCAATGAGCATTTTTCAGAGGCTATCGGCAGTGAGAGTTATGTTGAGATCATGGACGTGTTCTTGCAGCGTTTGCAGGAGCAGACAGAGAAGGTGAGGGTATTTCAGGCGGAGCGTGCAATGCCTGTAACTGTTTTAGGACGGGAATATTGCCTGCCATGCTCGGGGGAATCCTTGGAAGGAAAACTGGTGATCATCCGCCCCGCCAGTCTTGCGCCGGAGTATCGCACTGCGGACTGCCAGCTCGGGTATGCGCTGGGTGGTTTCGGCTGTTCTCCCAGCTCCCGCGGACGCGCAGTTTATTTTGAAGAACTGTATTCTGGCAAAAGATGCCGGTGGGACAGAACGGATATTCTTGGTATCGCTGACCGTGAAAAGCTGCCTGATTGGGCCAAAGAAAAAGCGGAAGAGTACGAGCAGCACCGGACTGCACAGAAAAAGGAGCGAGGTGAAGAAAGATGACAGACCGTGAGCCGGTAAATATCATGGGCGTTATCGCCTTTCCGGAGCCGGATAAGAGCAAACGCCGGATTCGCTTTATTGATGCGGAGTACAATACGCTGTTCTATATTCCGGATGGCGCCAGCATCGTCATGACGCGGATGGATGGCAGCAGCGTGATACGGTCCTGCACCTATATCGACGACTACCATACGCTGATCGGCAGCGAGGTCTATCATATTTGTGAGTTTGCGGAGGCAGCGCAGCGGGCAGGCACGGTGTACGAGCCACTTGATCCAAAGCAGCTGCCTGCGGAGGCTGGCTATTATGAGATATATCAGATCGACAACGTGGCCAAGGTGGACTACGCCTTTATGCGATATGAGAACGCTAAAGGCAAGCTGCGCGCTGCCCATTACCGCAAAGCCTTTGCCGGGGTGTTGGCTCCTGACATGACGCTGGAGGAGTTATATCGGAAGCACAATGCGGATACGCGGCCCTTCTACCGACAAATGCGCTCTCTATCTGAGAGCGATATAATCGTGGTCAAGCGCGGCAGCAAGAGAAATGCTTACTATGTGGATGCTGTGGGCTTTCAGGAGGTGCCGAGCTTTTTGAAGGGACTGCAAAGACTGAAAGAACGGGGCGAAGCACGGTAGTTGAAAAACAATACGTCCAACCGCATGGAGAATAAGTCTAAAACGAGGGTGTATTTTGGACTTATTAAGCGTATCGGATTATTTCAGAGGAAGGAGGCAATGCCTTGGCAAGTAAATTTCAATTCATCACGGAGCTGTACCGTGCGACGCTGGCGGAGCTGACCGGTGATTATGAGAGCTGGACGGGCTTTCTGCGGGCGGCCTGCTACAATTATAAATGTCCATTCGACGAGCAAGTCCTGATTTATGCCCAGCGGCCCAACGCCACGGCGGTGTTGGAACTGGAGAAGTGGAACCGGCAGTTTGGCCGGTGGGTCAATGCCGGGGCTACCGGCATTGCTGTCATTGATGAAGCCCGCGGCAAGGGGCGGCTGAAGCACTATTTTGACATCACGGACACCCATGCCACCCGCATCTCGCGGCCTGTTCCCATCTGGACGATGGAACCGGCCTACACGGAGCCGGTCATTGAGACACTGGAGGCCACCTTCGGCATACTGGCCGAAAAGGATAATTTGCCGGACGCCATACTGTCCGCCAGCCGCAACGCGGTGGCGGATAATATGCAGGACTATCTGCGGGATCTGCTGGATTGCCGGGATGGCAGTATGCTGGAGGAGCTGGACACGCTGAATGTGGAAGTCACATACCGGCGGGCGCTGGAGAGCAGCGTCGCCTATATGCTGATGACTCGCCTTTCTCTGCCTGCCATGGTCTACCTACTGCCGGAGGATTTCGAGGGCATCTATTCCTTTGATACGCCCAGCACCATCAACGCTTTGGGTATCGCCACCAGCGATATTGCGGAGATGGGCCTGCGGGAGATCAGCCGGACGGTGATGCAGGCGCGGCGGGAGCAATTTTTTGCAAAGGATACACAAATCGGCTATGATGCTGTCAAAGAGCAAAACAACGCCGAAAAAGAAAGGAGCGCAGAACATGGAAGTGACCTACAGAGTGCAGGAGGGCTATCGCCTGCCGAACCTGCTGATGCCCCAAGAGGCGGAGACGCATCTGGGCAAGTACGCGGAGCTGCGGAGGCAGTATCTGATGCAGCACCGCCGAGTGCTGTATACCAATCTCAAGACCAGCGGCCAACTGGCAGCGCATCTGGCGGAGATCGAGGAGACGGCACAGAGGATGGTGACGCAGGCCATGGCGCAGATGGCGAAGGCCGAGGGCGTGACGGAGGAACTGAAAGCCGCCGATCCCCAGCACTGGACGGGGCTGATGAACAGCCTGAAACACAGCGCGGAGGAGATGGTGCTGAGCGACCTGATCTACAGCTAATAAGTGAAGAACCGGCAAGGGCGGGAAGTGATGCACTTCCCGCCCTTGCTGATGACAGGGCTAATTTATATCATGTTGCCGCCTATCATCACTTTGAAAACGGCTTTGATGATAAGCTGGACTATCCCACGTTGGAAGAAGCGGAGGCTGCGGCGCAGGGCTATGTGGCCGGAACGATGGAAGCGGACGGCTTTGCCTATGATGGCGCTGCTGTTTATGACGCCGATACGAACGTATGCCTTCGCGTTTACGGGGACTATCCGGACGAAAAGGCGCAGACACAGGCTGCGATCTATGTAGCGGAGCACGATAGAGATGCAGAGCTCCCGGCGTTTTTGGATGAACACCTCATTGAAGAGATCCTGCTGGACGACGGTGGGCGCAAGCATACGCGGCAGGAGATATTTGCGTATTTCCAAGCCAACAGGGATATTACGACACGCACGGAGTTCCTGAAAAACAGCTACAACGATATATGGGTGGAAGTCCTGGCCGGTGTGGACAAGATTCGGGTGGGCTACCACGCCCAGCAGGACGGGCTCCTGATGTGGGAGGGCAGCTACCTCTCCCGTGCATCGGAGTCCGTTTTTTCATGGGGCGTGGTCACGGAAATGACCGAAAACCTTATTGAGCGGGGCGCGTATAAGATCAAGCTGGGCTTGCAGAATGCGCCGGTGATGGCGGAGCAAATGTCCCTCTTTGGCATGGGCGGCGGCACGGCGGTTTATGAGGTGCCGGAACCGCAGCGGACAGGCGACTTGTTCCCTACCCGCCCGGTGCCGCAGGCGGTCATCGATCAGGCACTGTGTACGGCGGGCAACAGCCGCGGCAGCGCGGAGCGAATCACGGTGTTCTATATGCGCCAGCGTCCGGAAGCGGAATGTGTTGCATTCCTGCGCCGTGAGTTCGGCACAGAGAACGGACGCGGCATTGAGTATGACGGTCAGAAATACGCCGTGTGGTTTATGGAGGGCGGTATCCATCTGGCGCAGGGCGACTGCATCCGTACCGGCTACAGCCGCACCACGGTGACGTGGGAGCAGGCATCGGCGCGGATACGGGAGCTGCTGGAAGCCGGAACATACCTTTCAGCGTCAGAGCTGGAGCAGGCGCAGGACAAGGTGCTGCTTGAGATGGGTGACGCCCTGCTGATGACCGCTCGCGATTTGACCCAAGAGGGCCGCGCACAGGGCCTGTTCCCTCAGACGCTGGCCATCCATGACCAGCACAAGGGCTATCCGGAGCTGGACGAGGATATGGTGGCCTTTGCCAAGAGTGAGGGCGGCCTTGCGGCTTTGGCTGAGGAATACCACGCCTTTCTGAACGCCTATGAGCAGGATCGCAGCATCATGCGTTTTCGACTGTCTGAGTATAGTACACACCGGATCGGCGTGGTGCTGGACGGAATTGACCTGCCGGAGCGTAGCTTTACCGCGCAGCCGGATTTCCTGCGCCGGTGCAAAATGTTCATCACGCAGGACGAGATCGACCGTTTCTTTCTGGCAGATGCCGTGGACAGCCGCTTGGATGTGTACGCCTTCTTCTGCTATCCCCGCACGAAGGAGGAGCAGCAGAAATTCATCAAAAGCCGTTTTGGTGAGTACAGCGGCGGCGGGCGCGATGGATGTGACTATACGAAAACCTATAAGGGACTGACCTATCAGCGGGAATATGCCGGGAAACAGTATGATGAAGTCAAGCTGAGCATTCCAAATGTGGTCAAGGAGTATGAAAGGCTCATCGCGCAGAAGCGTTATCCCGGCGAGGATGCCATTGCCGCAATTCCGCAATATGAACGGCGGCAGTTGGCGCGAACAGTGTATTTCGGCTTTTCGGATGCACCGGACGATGTGCCGAGACCGTACCCCAAGGGTGTGGACTACTATGACGCCGTTCCCGTCATTGAGGAGCAGTTGGCGGATAAGGCAAAAGCGGCGGAAATGCTGGAAGCCCTGACATCCTATTTGGATGGCATGGACGAGGGCGACCGACACTATGATTCCTGCCAGCAGGCGAAGGAGCAGCTTTCCGAATACGTCAATGGCACGCTCAGCCTGTTCAACCACCGGCATGACCAAGAGTTGCCGGAGCCAGAGCAGGAAAAAGTACCCACGGAAGAGCCTACACCTGCGGCAGAACCGGCACAGGAGCAGGAAGCCCCACCGCCAGAGGAGCCGGCGCAGGCGGTGATCCCACCTGCGTTTACCATGCCGAGAAGAAAAGAACGGCTGGAAGCAGATGCCCCGCTGCCCGGTGGCGGCGTCAACTACCGCATCACCGACGACGCCCTGGGTGCAGCGCCGCCCAGCCAGCGCTATTCCAACAACGTGGCGGCCATCCGGCTCTTGAAGCAGTTGGAGGCGGAGAACCGTGCCGCCACGCCGGAGGAGCAGGAGGTGCTGGCCAAATATGTGGGCTGGGGCGGCCTTGCGGACTGCTTCGATCCCAAGCACAGCCGGTACGAGGAACTGAAAGGGCTGCTGTCCGAAACGGAGTACGCCGCGGCACGGGAATCCACGCTGACTGCCTTCTACACGCCGCCCGTGGTGATCCGCAGCATCTACGCCGCGCTGGAACGGATGGGTTTCCGGCAGGGTAACGTGCTGGAGCCTGCCTGCGGCGTCGGTCATTTCCTCGGTATGCTGCCGGAGGGCATGGCGGAGAGCAAGGTCTACGGCGTGGAGCTGGATGACGTTTCAGGACGCATCGCCCGTCAGTTGTACCCACGCAGCAGTATTTCCGTTCGCGGCTATGAAAAGATGGACTTCCCCGACAACTTCTTTGACGTGGCTGTGGGCAACGTTCCCTTTGGCCAGTTCAAGGTGCAGGATCGCCGCTATGACCGGCTGAATCTGTCCATCCATGAGTATTTCTTTGCCAAGACGCTGGATAAGGTGAGGCCGGGCGGCGTGGTGACGTTCGTTACCTCCAGCTATACCATGGACAAGCGCACCGGCAACGTGCGGAAGTACATCGCGCAGCGTGCAGAACTGCTGGGCGCGATCCGCCTGCCCAACGATACCTTCAAGGCGGCAGCGGGTACGGAAGTGGTATCGGACATCCTGTTCCTGCAAAAGCGTGACCGCATGGTGGACATTGAGCCAGAGTGGGTGCAGTTGGGGACGAACGATGACGGTATCACCATGAACCGCTATTTCATCGACCACCCGGATATGGTGCTGGGCGAGATGAAAATGGTATCGGGACCGTATGGCCCGGAGCCAACCTGTGTACCCTTTCTGGATCAGCCGCTGGACAGTCTCCTTGCCAACGCTGTGCAGAATATCCACGGTGAGATCAGTGCCTACGACCGGGCGGAGGAGCTGGAGGGCGAAGATCAGTCCATCGCGGCAGACCCCACCGTCCGCAATTTCTCCTATACACTGGTGAATGACAAGCTCTATTACCGTGAGGACAGCCGCATGAATCCGGTGGAGGTGTCCAAGACCGCCGAGAGCCGTATTCGCGGCATGATCGGCCTGCGGGATTGTGTGCGGACGCTGCTGGAGTATCAGACGGAGGACTATCCGGATGGCATGATACGCCAGCAGCAAGCAAAGCTGAACGAACTCTATGACCGCTTTGCCCACGACTATGGGCTTATCAACTCACGGGGCAACGCCATCGCCTTTGATCAGGACAGCTCCTACTTCCTGCTGTGTTCGCTGGAGGTGCTGGACGAGGAGGGCGACCTGAAACGGAAAGCCGACCTGTTCACCAAACGCACCATCCGCAGCCACCGGCCTGCCGAAAGAGTAGATACGGCGGTGGAGGCACTGGCCCTGTCCATCGGGGAGAAAGCCCGAGTGGATATGGCGTATATGGGACAGCTCACCGGCAAGGATGAGGATACCCTGTTCACGGATTTGCAGGGTGTCGTTTTTCTGAATCCTGATTACGAGGAAAAGGGCGGCGAGAAGTACCTGCCTGCCGACGAGTATCTGTCCGGAAATGTGCGCCGGAAGCTGGCGGAGGTACGGGCAAAGGCTGAAGCAGAGCCGCAGTACCTGCCCAATGTGGAAGCGTTGGAAAAGGTGCAGCCCGTAGACCTGACCGCCAGCGAGATCTCCGTGCGGTTGGGTGCCACGTGGCTGAATCCGGAGTATATCCGGCAGTTCATCTTTGAGGCGCTGGACACACCCCGCCGTGTGCGGTGGGATATTAAGGTGCATTACTCCCAGATCACCGGCGAGTGGCGCATCGAGGGCAAGAGCAAGGATAAGAGCAATATCAAGGCGTTCAACACCTACGGCACGCTGCGGGCCAGCGCTTACGAGATCATTGAGAGCAGTCTGAACCTGAAAGACGTTCGTATTTTCGACTATCAGTATGATGCAGACGGCCGGCGCGTGGCGGTGCTCAACAAGAAGGAGACCGCCATTGCACAGGGCAAGCAGGAGCTTCTAAAGGAAGCGTTTGCCGAATGGATATGGAAAGACCCGGAGCGGCGGGAGAAGATCTGCAAGGCGTACAATATCCTGTTCAACAGCAACCGGCCCCGTGAATATGATGGCAGCCACATCAATTTCAGCGGCATGAATCCGGAGATCACCCTGCGGAAGCATCAGGTGAACGCCATCGCCCACATCCTCTATGGCGGCAACACCCTGCTTGCACACGTAGTGGGGGCAGGGAAGACGTTCGAGATGGTGGCGGCGGCGATGGAATCCAAGCGGCTGGGGCTGTGCCAGAAATCCCTCTTTGTGGTACCGAACCACCTGACGGAGCAGTGGGCCAGCGAGTTCTTGCAGCTCTATCCTGCCGCCAATGTGCTGGTGGCCACGAAAAAGGATTTTGAGACAAAGAACCGCAAACGCTTCTGCGGACGCATCGCCACCGGCGACTACGACGCCGTCATCATCGGACACAGCCAGTTCGAGAAGATACCCGTCAGTATCCAGCGGCAGCGTGCCATTCTGGAGCAGCAGATGGACGAGATCATCCTGGGCATCCGGGAGGCGAAGGCAGACAAGGCGGAGAATTTCACCATCAAGCAGATGGAAAAGACCCGCAAGGGGTTGCAGAATAAGCTAGACAAGCTGAACGACCAAAGCCGCAAGGACGATGTGGTCACGTTCGAGGAGCTGGGCGTTGACCGTCTGTTCATCGACGAGAGCCACTACTATAAAAATCTGTTTCTCTATACCAAAATGCGGAATGTTAGCGGTATCGCGCAGACCGAGGCGCAGAAATCCAGCGACCTTTTCATGAAGTGCCGGTATCTGGACGAGATCACAGGTGGGCGGGGCGTGGTATTCGCCACCGGTACGCCCATCTCCAACAGTATGGTGGAGCTATACACCATTCAGCGGTACTTACAGATGGACGCCTTGCAGGAGCAGGGCTTTCAGCATTTCGACGCATGGGCTGCCAACTATGGCGAGACGGTCACGACCATCGAGCTGGCACCGGAGGGAACGGGCTACCGGGCCAAGACCTGCTTTGCCAAGTTCAACAACCTGCCGGAGCTGATCTCCGTATTCAAAAATGTGGCGGATATCCAAACGGCGGATATGCTGAACCTGCCTGTGCCGGAGGCCCACTATCACAACATCGCCCTGAAACCGTCCGAGTACCAGAAAGAGATGGTGGCATCGCTGGCGGAACGGGCCGAGCAGGTGCGTAATCGGCAGGTGGACAGCAGCGTGGACAATATGCTGCTGATCACCAACGATGGCCGGAAGCTGGCATTAGACCAGCGGCTTATCAACCCCATGCTGCCCAGCGATCCGGAGAGCAAGGCGGCCAAGTGCGCGGAGACGGTATTTGATATCTGGCAACGCACGGCAGAGAAGCGCTCCACACAGATGATCTTCTGCGATTTGTCTACGCCTAAGGGTGAGGGCGTTTTCAGCGTCTACGATGATATTCGGGATAAGCTGCTGGCGATGGGCGTACCGGAAAATGAGATTGCCTATATCCACGATGCCAAGACCGAGGCCCAGAAGAAAGACCTGTTCGCTAAGGTGCGGGCCGGTCAGGTGCGTGTGCTGCTGGGCAGCACACAGCGCATGGGTGCCGGAACCAACTGCCAGCAGAAGCTGGTGGCCTTGCACCATTTGGACTGCCGTGCGACACGTTCCTAACTGAAAAGGTTAGGCGTAAAGCACATTAAAAAATATATTCTGTGGATTGAAAGGAGCCGCAGGACTATGCTTTATAGAACTGATAATTCGATAGGTAGAATGACGGGGTAACGCCCTGAAATGCCTACCCTGATACTCCGACAGGCGGCAGAAATGCGGTCTGAAGCTCGGTGAAGTCGGCAGAGAGTCACCGTAATTGTGGCTGTGATACAATGCAAACGAAAGGTCTCCAGAGGTGGAGGCTGTGACCTATATGCCGGGGGTCTACAAAATATATATGGTGAGAATGGTAGAAATACCTGACGAACTTACGAATGTACGGGTCTAAACCGAGGAGCGCATAGAAATGTGCGCCGGTCTGAAAAATGGCAGCCAGCGAGGTTTAGTAGAAATGGCAGTTACGAAACACCTTACAGTGTTACAGGCACTGTTGGACTGGCAGGCTCAGAGCAAGCACCTAAGTATATATGTATAGATGGAATTATCGGAACGTGGGAAGCAGCATAACGCATGATTGCGGTGGTGACGAAGAAAATAAGCACCTTTAATTGCTGTGAAAGTGGTGGCACGAGCAAAGATGCTCCTGTAATGGGAGCGGAGCAACAGCCACCAGTCATTACAAAAAAAATAGTTATAGGTAAGAACATTCATAGCTTCGAGTATGACAAAGAAAAACAGCCCAGAGGGGGTGTTGCCTATGACAAAGCAAAAGAAACTAAGGCACTCAGAATACTACGATTTGCAGCCAGTATTTGACCGACTGTATGCGGAAAGCCAGCAAGGTAAAATCTTTACAAAGCTGATGGACATAATCAGCAGCGAAGAAAATATCCGGCTGGCATACCGAAATATAAAGCGGAATGGTGGCAGCAATACAGCCGGTACAGACAAGCAAACTATCAGGGATATTGAAAAACTTCCTGTAGAGCAGTATGTCCGTATCGTGCAGAGAAAGCTAATGTACTATAAGCCAAAGCCTGTCAAGCGGGTAGAAATCCCAAAGCCCAATGGCAAAATACGTCCTCTTGGAATCCCGACAATCGTGGATAGGTTGGTTCAGCAATGTATTTTGCAGGTAATGGAACCAATTTGCGAAGCTAAATTTTATGAGCGGAGCAATGGCTTTCGCCCGAACCGGTCAGCCGAGAATGCGATTGCACAGTGCTACAAGATGATAAATCTGCAAAAGTTATATTTTGTGGTCGATGTAGACATCAAGGGTTTCTTTGATAATGTCAACCACACAAAATTGATACAGCAGATTTGGCATATGGGTATACGGGATAAAAAGCTATTGTGCATCATCCGAGAGATGTTAAAAGCACCGATTGTTATGCCGGACGGAACGGTCGAACACCCAATAAAGGGTACTCCGCAAGGAGGCATTCTCTCACCGCTCCTATCGAATATCGTACTGAATGAACTTGATTGGTGGATTGCCTCCCAATGGGAGAATATGCCCACCAAATATGAGTATAGCTGTGAAGTACGGCCAAATGGCACAATCAATAAAACGGCGATTTATGGTGCTTTCAAAAATACCACTAAACTCAAGGAAGTGCATATTGTCCGCTATGCAGACGATTTCAAGTTATTTTGTCGGAAACGCAGTGATGCAGAAAAAGTATTCATTGCTGTAAAACTGTGGCTGCAAGACCGGCTCAAACTGGAAATCAGTGAAGAAAAGTCGAAAATCGTTAATCTGAAACGGCACTACTCCGAATTTCTTGGATTTGAAATGAAAGCAGTCAAGAAGCGGAAACGGTATGTGGTTAAATCGCATATGACTGAAAAAGCCATTTCAAAAGAAAAAGCCGCTCTTATTGAGCAGGTCAAGCAGATTGCCCATGTTCAAGACCGGGATGATGAAGCCAGAGAAATTGCCCTGTACAACTCTATGGTGTTTGGAATTCACAACTACTACCGCTATGCGACCATGATTGCAACGGACTGTGAACAGATACAACGGGCAGTTTCTACAGTGATGAAGAACAGACTTTATGGCAGGCTTACGAAAAAGGGGCAAATCAATGAGGTCTATATCCGCAAGAATTACGGTGATAGCAAACAAATTCGCTTTATCAGCAGTAAAACCGTAGCACCTGTCGGATATATTCAGACCAAAACCCCATTGTTCAAGAAGAAAAAGGTTTGTAAATACACACCGGAGGGTAGAGCAGAAATTCACAAAAACCTTGGCATTAACACTTCGATTATGCTTGCGCTGATGCGTATAAAAGAGCCACGACGAAGTGTTGAGTACATGGACAACAGGATTTCTCTTTACGCCGCACAATACGGGCGCTGTGCTGTGACAGGAAAAAAGCTTTGGCTTGATGAAATACACTGTCACCACAAACAGCCATTGAGCAATGGCGGCACGGACAAGTATATGAATCTGGTAATTGTTCACAGGGATATTCACCGGCTGATTCATGCTACAGACCCAAATACCATTGCCGTATATTTGAACCTTTTTCAACTTGATAAAAAGGCGTTAGCAAAACTGAACGCCCTGCGAGTTCTTGCAGGACAACCTGAGATTTAATACAGTTTCTTAACTTTGAAATTCTTACTATTCTAATGATTCTTTTGTAATGATGGAACGCCGTGTGCGGGGAAACTCGCATGCACGGTGTGAAGCGGGGGAAAAGGTGGAAAGCGGTGCTGGCGCACCGCTCAGACCTTACCTATCGCTATCGTGGCGGCCATCCGACCTTCAGCAGCGGGAGGGCCGTATCATCCGGCAGGGCAATGAGAATAGCGAGGTGGATATTTACAGCTACGTCACTGAGGGCACGTTTGACGCCTACCTCTATCAGTTGGTGGAGCGAAAGCAAAAATTCATCGCACAGATCATGACCAGCAAGTCCCCTGTGCGCTCCGCCGAGGATGTGGACGAACAGGCTCTTTCCTATGCGGAGATCAAGGCGCTGGCCAGCGGCAACCCGCTCATTAAAGAGAAAATGGATTTGGACATTGAAGTGACGAAGCTGAAGCTACTGAAAAGCAGCCACCTTAGCCAGCGATACAGCATGGAGGACGCCATCAGCAAAACGTTCCCCAAATCCATCGCGGAGACGCAGGAACGTCTCACCGGGTACGGCGCGGATATTGCCGCAGTCAAGGCGCACACCGCGCCTAATGAGGACGGCTTTTCGCCCATGACGCTGGCGGGTAAGGTCTACACCGAGAAAAAGGCGGCAGGCGCGGAGCTGCTGACCATGTGCCAGAATATGCTGACGCCGGAGCCGACACAGGCGGGCTCCTACCGTGGCCTGACGCTGGAGCTATCCTTTGACAGCTTTTCGCAGGAATACCGGCTGACCATGATCGGGCAGCTTCGCCACATGACGACACTGGGCACGGACGTATTCGGAAACATTCAGCGCATGGATAACCTGTTGGAGACGCTGCCGGTCAAGGAGCAGGCTTGCCGTGAAAAGCTGAGTGAGCTGCATACGCAGTTGGAAACGGCGAAGGTAGAGGTGCAGAAGCCGTTCCCCCGCGAGGAGGAGCTAAAGGCGAAGCTGGCGCGGTTGGAGGAGCTGAACACGCTGTTGAACATGGATAAGCGTGAGCCGGAAGTCATCGCAGATACAGGAGCGCCGGAGGCTGGCGAACAGCCACCGGCGAGAAAAAAGCCACAATGGGAAAGGTAGGTCGATATGGGATACCAGGAGAGTTGGTTCTACATAGAGCCGCAGCGGAAATTTGAGAAGATGATCCAAGCCTATGAACGGGCAGAGAATTCCGGTTATTATAAGGTGGCGGGCGCAGAGCCGTGGTCAGTGGTGGTACTCAAGAAGCCCTTTGGAGATATTCTGGCAGGCAAACGGCTGCTGTGGGTATGCGGCGACAGAGGCTTTCACTGTGTGGCCGGTGTGTTCGGCGGCGAGCTGAAATGCCGGGCGAAGATCCGCGTCATTCCGGTGGAGGAGGTGCTTGACCCGGATGACCGGCGTCTGGAGGGGCTGGACTTCGATTCCGCCGCGCCTTCCGAAAACGACTATATGCGCCGGTACAGTGTCCAGAACTATGCCTACCGTATGAGAACAGGCCGGGAGAGGTGAAATAATTTGACAGCAAATGCAGGTTTTGCTATAGTGCTCATGGTGATCGTGCTGCATATGCTTGCGGGGCGTGTAGCCGGAAAAGGGAACTTTCACGCAGAAGTTCCTCTTTTCACGAAATAAAAATAGGGAACAAATCGGGTGCTTACTGATGCAAAAAGTTCCCTAATTGGAAAGCGTACTTTTTCACAAGGGAGCATGGTAATGGATCAGAAAGAACTTGAATATCTTCGGCGCATAGAGGATCACGCCGCCCAAACTGGCTGGGTCGCGCCGCTTACGCAGGAAGACAAGGATTATTTTGCTTATCTTCGGCAGGTCAGCAAGCGTTACAATATCAATCTATCCAAGGCGAACAGACTGGAATATGATTTTGTGACCCGTGTTGCAGAGAGTGAATTTTATCTTCAGAGAGCGAACACAGAACAATCAGAATAATTCCGTGAAAAGCGTAGGCAAATGCCTGCGCTTTTTTTGCACAGGGATTTTTTCGCCAACTGTCGGATCAAATTTCCGCCAATCGTCGGAAAAATATTTCGCCAATCATCGGAAAACGAGGGAGGTGATGTTCTATGCCGTTTATCCCGTCAGAGCAGTTAGCCCGTGCCCGCGAGATGGATCTGCTGACTTATCTGCGGTGCTGTGAGCCGGAGGAGCTGGTCAGCGCAGGCGGCAACACCTACGCCACCAGAAGCCATGACAGCCTGAAAATTTCCAATGGGAAATGGTACTGGTGGTCACGGGGCGTCGGCGGCAGCAACGCGCTGGACTACCTGACCACCGTGCGGGAGCTGCCGCTGCCGGACGCTGTGCAGCGCGTTCTCAGTGCTGCCGGTGTGCCACTGGCAGAAATACCTCGCAGCAAAGCACACCCAACAAAAATATTCTCTTTACCGCCTAAACACGCCGACAACCGGCGTGTTTTTTCATACCTGCATGGCCGTGGCATTGACCCTGAGATCATCAACCACTGCATCAAGCACGGCCTGCTCTATGAATCGGCACAGCGTCATAATTGTGTGTTCGTGGGCTTTTCCGGTGACAAACCGGCCTACGCCATGCAGAGGGGAACGCTGCAAGAGAAGCGGTTTGTAGGCGAGGTGGCCGGCAGCGACAAACGATACTCTTTTGCTGTGCCCACAACACCGGGCGACAGCACGACGCTGTGTATTTTCGAGAGCGCCATTGACGCCCTGTCCTATCTGACACTGCTGAAGCAGCAGGGACGGGACTGGCGCAAGGCCAATACGCTGTCGCTGGGCGGTATCTCCGGTGAGGGTATGCAGCGATTGCCACCGGCACTCTCGCGGTATTTGAAAGCCGCACCCCGCATATCCCGTATCGTGCTGTGTCTGGACAATGACGCGCCGGGGCGGGCGGCGGCAGCATCCTTGCGGGAACTGCTGGAGGGATACGAAGTCATTGACAAGCCACCGGCGCGGGGCAAGGACTACAATGATCTGCTGCGGTATCGGCACTGCGCCCAGCGCGGCGAAGCTCGCTGATCTCTTTTTTCGGCGCAGTGCAGCAGGACGCGGCGCGGAGCGCCGCTGTCCTGGCAAGCATAGCATTTTGACAGCAAAACGCGCTTGTTAAGGGGCGAAAGCCCCCTAAGACCCCCATTCAATAAAAGGAAGTGACGATGATGAGAGAAACCGCCAAGCGGCTTTCGCTGCGGCTGAACGGCAGCGAGTACGCACACCTGAAAGTGCTGGCAGAGGGCTGCGGCATGAAGCTGGAGCCTACGCTGCGGCAGCTTATTTTAGGTGCGGAGTTGCGGTCAAGGCCGCCTGATGAAATAGCTGCGCTATTGCGGCAGCTATCCGCCATAGGCAACAATATCAACCAGATCGCAAAGGTGGCCAATGCCAGCGGCTTTGTCCGCATGGAGGATGTGGAGCATATCAAGTCCATGCAGAAAATGCTTTTACAGGCCGTGAAAAGGCTGTGACATGGCTTACACAAAGGTGTTTGCCATTCGCAGGCGGCTGGATGACCGTATCGATTATGTTGTCAATGGTGAAAAGACCGCACTGGACGCTGGTATTACTTACGCCACAAATCCAGAGAAAACGGAACAGCATTTCTTTACGTCTGCCATTAACTGCGGAAGCTGTGAAACCGCCTATGCCGAGATGCAGGAGACAAAGCAGCGGTTCGGCAGGCTGGGCGGCGTGGTGGGGTATCACTTCATCCAGTCCTTTGTGCCCGGCGAGGTGACACCGGAGCAGGCCCACGCCATCGGCGTGGCCTTTGCCCAGCGTCTGTTTGGCGACCGCTATGAGGTGGTCGTCGGCACCCACTTGGATAAAGCCCATCTCCACAATCATGTGGTGGTGAATTCCGTGTCTTTCGTGGATGGCAAAAAATATCATTCCAGCCCCGGCAGCTACTATTTTGACGTGCGAAGCACATCGGACGCCCTGTGCCGTGAAAACGACCTGTCCGTGATCGCACCACAGGGCAAGGGTAAGCACTACGCCGAATGGAAGGCGGAGAACGCAGGCAAGCCCACCATCCGCAGCGTCGTTCGCGCTGACATTGACAGTATCATTGCGGAAGCGTATACATACGATACCTTTCTGATGCTTCTGCGGCGGCGTGGATATGTGGTGCAGAACAACCCCAACCGCAAGTATGTGACCGTGCTGCCACCGGGCGGCAAGCGGGCGATCCGGCTGGATAGCCTGGGCGATGGTTACACGGAGCAGGACATTCGCAGGCGGCTGGCAACCCAGCGGGAAGGCGGCGCACAGTCCGTGCCAGACCTCCCGCATAAGACCAAGCGCTACCGCATCAAAGGGAAACGACCTGCCGGGCCGAAAAGAAAAATCACTGGCTTTTACGCGCTCTATCTCAGGTATCTCTATCTGCTGCGAGGGACACACCGGAAGAAGCACTTCCGGCGCGTTCCTTTTTCCATGCGGCAGGAGATCGTGCGGCTGGAACGGTATGAGCGGCAGTTTCGCTATCTGTGGTCGAATCATATCACCACGGCGGAGGAACTTACCGCCCGTACCGGCGAACTGGAGTGCGAGATCGAAGCAGGCGTCATACAGCGAAAACCACTTTATCAGGAAAGGAGGCGAGCCACGGATGAGGAAAGCAAAGCACGGTGCAGCGCCGAGATTGACCGGCAGACTGCCTCCCTGCGGGAGAAGCGCAGGGAATTGGCCCTGTGCCGCAGGATATTGGCGGATGTGCCGCAGATATCCGAACAGCTACAGCAGGCGGAAGCCGAACAACAGGAACAAGTGAGAAAGGAGGAACGCAAACGTGAGTACCAGCGGTGAGACTGCCGATCTGGTGGTGAAAGAGAGTATCCAGATCACAGAAAGCGCCGTAAAGCTGGCGGGGCTGGGTGCCAAGAATCTGGCGGCGCTGCTGATCGCCATTGCCAAGGATAACCCGAAGCTGGCCGGAAAGACAGGTTTGAAGCGGCTGATCCAGGACGGCGAGGAGCTGACCATTTTCTCCATTAAGCAGGACGATTTGAAAGGCTTTCAGATGGAAAGCAAGCGCTATGGGGTGCTGTTCTATCCCATCGTCAATAAGGTGGAGAAAACCGGCACAGTGGAGATCATGGCCAAGGCCAAGGATGCCAAGCAGATCAACCGTATCTTTGAGCGGATGGGCTACCCAGCGCCCGTGCAGAGTGACGCAAGAAAACAACGGCCCCGCGCTCCGTCCGAGAACAGCTTCAGGGAGCGCGGGAGTGGTGCCAGAACCTCTACCGAGATGGATAAGCCCTCTGTGCGGGAAAAAGTCAAGGCGCTGAAAGCCGAGCTGGAAGCCGCCAGACGGAGAGAGCCCGTCATCCCGGTCAAGGAAAACGATCTGGCAAAATGAAGCTGCGCTGGCGGCAGGCAAAATTTTGACAGCAAATGGCTGCGGCTTCATAATGATGTCATCTGAAAGGAAAGGATGATACCATGATGAAAAAGAAAACGATCTGCTGTGCAGGACTGGTGCTGAGTATGATATGTCTCATAGGTTGTGCAGCCAAAGGCACTCAGAACACCCCGATTCCCGCATCGGCAGCCATTTCCCCACAGGCGGAAGCACCTGTTGCCAGCAAACCCGACACTGCTCCTGAACAGACAGTTCAGGACACGACCCCTGTGGTGGAACAGACCAAGGAAGCGGATACCTCGGTAAACGCAGATGCCGAAGTGCCGCAGACTGCGCCTGTACCCACCACGCAGCACAATGTCGCAGAGGACATTCCCTCCGAAACTGTCCACGCCAAGACGGGCTACGTGGAGCCGGAGCCTACACCAGAGCCGGAACCTACGCCCGAACCCACGGCTCCGGCAGATCGGCAGTCGGCCATCGACGCGGCCAACGCCTATGCGGTGACGCAGTACGGTGTCATTACGGACAGCGGCCTGACGCTGGACAACAGCGCTTACCGCTTCCCCGCCGCGGTGCCGGTGGATGCCTCGCAGGAGACGCTGGAGGCCAAGGCGCGGGACATGGTGAACTTCACGTTCCGTCAGCTCATGATGCAGGCGGGCAAGGACAGTGTGGCAGACGCCGGTTTCCACTGCAACGTTTGCATTGTGGAAGATGGCGGGAGCTTGCTGATCTACGTCCTCTATGACTAAAACACAACAATTCCATACGCAAAGCCTCTCTGGTAACAGAGGGGCTTTACCCTTTGAAAAGGAGGAAGCTATTGAAAACTGTTAAACGATTTACAGCTTTGGTACTTGCACTGGTTATGGCGGCGATGCTGGCGGTATCCGCCTACGCTGCCACCGTCGTGGTCAAGTATAAGGTGTATGTCTACACCTCACAGTTGACCTTCAAGCAGTATGACTACAGCAATTCGACGACGCCCAACACACGGAACCTGACCATTCTTGCTGACAGCAGTCTTGGCAGTGGCAGTGCCTTATTTCACCTCAAATATGTCAATGGCACAGTGGCCTACTGCATCCAGCCCGGTGTTCGCTCGGATGACAGCAGCAATTATGTGCAGGGCTCCAGCGGCTGCTGGTACAACCTACCCGCCGCCGTCCAAAGCGGTATCGCGCTGGCCTTGGCCTGCGGCTACCCCAGCGCCGAGTACGGTACAGCCTATGGTGACAGCAACAACAGCGATATTATCGGTGCAGAGAAATGGGCCGCTACGCAGGCAGTCATTTGGGACTTAATTTGCGAGTATCGCAGTCCTTACGACTACCGTTCCTGGGGCAGCAGCCCGTTTTACGGCTGTGTCGACACGTCCCGTTATCCCACGTTTGCTTTGTGGTATGAAAAAATCACGGACGCCATGCAAAGCGCAACTGATATTCCCAGCTTTGCGGCTGCTTCGTCTCGCTGGTGCGATACCATTGAGCTGACCAAGGATGCCAGCGGCAATTACTCCGCCAGCGTCACTGACACCAACGGTGTGCTGTCCGATTTCAATTTCAGCTCGAACAGCGGCAACGGCATCACATTCAGCCAGAAGGGCAATACCCTGACCATCACGGCCACGGCCGAAGCCGCCAAGGGCCTCTCGACCGAGAAAACCTACTCCGCCACTGGCAGCGCATACGGTATCGACCCTGACGAAGCCGTTCTGTGCTGGTATGATTCCACCGGCAAATACCAGTCGCTGGCGAGTTACACCGGTGTGGGGCGTGACCCGGTAAAGGCATATATCAAGATCAAGGCTACCGTGACGGAGGATAAGGGCAGCCTGACCATTAACAAGACCGACGCCGATACCGGCAAGGCGCTGGCGGGTGTCACATACCGACTCTTTGACAGCGCTGGCAACAAAATCGCTGACGCGACCACCGGCGCAAATGGCAAGGCGGTCTTTTCGGATTTGCCTCTCGGCAGTTATACCTATCAGGAGATCAGCGCACCGGAGGGGTATGTGGTAGATGATACCAAGTATCAGATCACCATTGCCACCGAGGCATTGAATATCACCGAGACCCGGACGAACACCATGGCAAAGGGCAGTCTCACCGTCCGCAAGGTGGACGTGACGGGTTCGCCTCTTGCTGGTGCGGAGTTGCTGCTGGAGACTTCCACAG
>OIWT01002004.1_pt1 | contig 22199 bp, 15 predicted proteins | sample 1587701 | NCBI WGS metagenome assembly OIWT01 (sample SAMEA3888904, study PRJEB22519) | human gut metagenome | biome: human gut; feature: human-associated habitat; material: faeces | place: Denmark | collected 2009
TGAGCCGCGGTTCACTCAGCGAGGGCTCTCCCGCGCCGTGTACAGAGTTTTCAAAGGCGCGTGCCGCAGTTAAGCCCGCCGGGGCGGGCTGCCCTCATCCGTCACGGTGCGGCACAGCGCCGCACCGCGCCACCTTCCCCAAGGGGAAGGCTTCACGCTCCGCCGCAAAGCGCAGAATTGCGTAGGGGAGCCGAGATTCGCGCCCCGTCTCACTCGGTGAGCACCGAAAAAGGCAGCACGCTTAGTGTGCTGCCTTTTCTTCGCTTTATTTATCGAGCTCCCACTCTTTAATATGCTTTGCTTCCTCATACATAACGCAGTAGTTCTTGTGGCGGCTTTCGGGGATGATTCCCTGTTCTTTCGCCTCAAACACGGCGCAGCCCTTTTCCGAAACATGGCTGCATCCGGTGAATTTGCACTTCATTATATACGGCTCAAATTCACGGAAACAATATTGAAGCGCGTCCTTGCGGATGATCTCCATGCGCTCCATTTCAATGGAGGAAAAGCCGGGGGTATCCGCCACAAAGCCGCCGCCCTCCAGAGCAAAAAGCTCCGTGTGGCGGGTGGTATGCCTCCCTCTGCCGAGTTTTTTGCTGATTTCCGCGGTGGAAAGCGAAAGCTCCGGCAAAATCTCGTTGAGCAGGGTGGATTTTCCCGCTCCGGAGTTGCCGCAGAAGGCGCTCACCCTGCCCCTTAGCATTTCGAGCACGGCGCCTGTGCCCCGGTGCTCGGTTGAGCACACCTCGTAAACCCGAAAGCCCGCCTTGCGGTAAATTTCCGCATAAGGCGCAGGGTCGGCAAGGTCGCATTTGGTGAAAACGAGCACCGGCTCCACGTCCTGATGCTCCGCCACGGCAATAAGCTTGTCCATAACGAGCAAATTCGGTGCAGGCTCCGCCACGGAGACCACCATCACAAGCTGATCTATGTTCGCAAGCGGCGGCCGCACGAGGGAGTTTTTTCTTTCGTGAATGGCGTAGATATAGCCCTTTTCGTTCGGCAAAACGGAAACAGTAACCCTGTCGCCCACGAGCGGCGACTGCTCCCGCTTGCGAAAAACGCCTCTGGCGCGGCATTCGTAGGTTACTTCGCCGCAGAGCACATAATAAAATCCGCCCGTCGCCTTAATGATAAGTCCCTCCTCTTTGGGGAGGGACTTATCTTCATTTTCATTGAAATTTCTTTTATCGGTCATTCTTCCTCCGCAATCAGTGTCCGAACTCGGAGGAATTGTCGCTGACGAGCATATAGGTGCAGTCGGTGAAGTCCACGGAATACGCCCGATAGAGCTTGTCATCATAGTAAATGCTCACTGTGTTTATACCTTCGCCGGTGAGCGTTACCGTCCAGCTCGACATCATATAGGGGTTGATAGTCTCCGCCGCCGCAGGGCTTCCGTTTATGAACGCCTCCAACTGAACGCTGCGGTTGTCGCTCGGAAGCGGAATATCAAGGGTTACGGAGTTCGCTTCGCTGTCCCGCTCCATGGCAATTACAAGGTCAATGGTAGCATTTCCTTTTTGCACTTGTGTACCCGCAGCAAGGCTTTGATCAAGAACCACCGTGCCTGCCTGAGTACTTTCCACACGAGTTACATTACCAATCCTAATTCCCTTCGAATTAAGCATCAACTTTGCATCATTAAGCTTATAGCCAAGTACATTTGGAACCTCTACGTAAGTAGTTTCCGGCCCTTTACTTATACGAATTATAACAACAGTTCCTTTATCCACAACCGTATCAGCGCCCGGCTCAGTTGAAATAACATATCCTTCAGGAATATTGTCATTCCATTCATAAATACGGTTAAATTCTACATCATTTTCACTCAGAATCGCGTAAACCTGATTTTCCTCGAAATTCGTATAATCCGCAAGGCTGAAGGACTGCACGCCGCTTGAAATTTTCACCTTGATGGTACTTTTTTCTTTAACGGTCATGCCCGGCTTCACGTTCTGATAATAAATAACGTCTTTGTCATAGGAATCGTGGAAAGCGGAGGACTCCACCTCTATGTTGAATTTGGAATACTGCTTTTTCGCCTCTTCAATGTCCATTCCGACAAGGTTCGGGGCGGTGGTGTCGGGGACTTCCTCAAAAGGGCGAACCATTGCCATAATTCCGATTAGGAACAAAATCGCCACTATGATGAATGCCACGGTTATGCCGGTGAGCACCGGCACAACGGGCGCGGAGCGCACCTGTTCGTCCTTAATTTTCTTTGTTTTCTTTGCCGTTTTAGTAAAATTCTCTGTAATAGACATTTCTTCCGGTTCGGTGTATTTGTATTCAAAGCTTACTGTGGGGTCGCGTTTGAACTCGTCTATATCCCGAAGCATCTCCGCCGCGGACTGATACCGCCTTGCGGGATCCTTCTGCATGGCGCGGATAATTATATCCTCAAGCCCCTCCGGAATATCGGGATTTATGCTGCGGGGTCTTTTCGGCTGACTCTGAATTTGCTGTAATGCGACGGAAACCGGGCTTTCCGCGTCAAAGGGCAGCTTGCCCGTGGTCATTTCATAGAGCATAACGCCCACGGAATAGATGTCACTTTTTTCGTCGGTGACGTCGCCCTTTGCCTGCTCCGGACTGATGTAGTGTACGGAGCCTATGGCTTTATCGGTAACAGTCTGCTGGCTCGCCCTTGCAAAGCGGGCAATACCGAAGTCCGCCACTTTAATGGTTCCGTCCGCAAGGAGCATGATGTTCTGGGGCTTTATATCCCTGTGAACAATGCCCTTGTCGTGGGCGTGCTGAAGCGCCCTCAAAATCTGTACGGTAAAATGCACCGCCTCTTTCCAGCGGAGCACCTTTTGCTGTTCGATATACTCTTTAAGGGTTATTCCGTCGATGTATTCCATCACGATATACTGAATATCCTCGTTAAAGCTTACATCGTAAACCTTTACAATGTTGGGGTGGGAGAGCACCGCAATCGCCTTTGACTCGTTGCGGAAGCGGCGAAGCAGCTCGTCGTTCTGCATGTGCTCATCCCGAAGTATCTTCACCGCAACGGTGCGGTCGTCGATACTGTCGTATGCGCGGTAAACGTTTGCCATTCCGCCAACGCCGATAATCTCTTTTATCTCATACCGCCCGTCAAGTTTTTTACCAATATATCTGTCCATTAAGCTCCTCCGGCATTATTTTGAAATGCAGACAACGGTAATATTGTCCGCTCCGCCGGCTTTTTTGGCGGCATTTATAAGCTTGTCGACGCATTTTCCGTAGCCGGCCGCCTTTACCATATCGAAAAGCTCGCCGCTTGTGAAGTAATTGGAAAGTCCGTCGGTGCATATTATAATCGCTTCGCCCTCGTCAAGGGCAAATTCGCAGTAGTCAAGGTCAATTATGGACATAACGCCCAGCGCCCTGGTGATAAAATGCTTTTTGGGGTGGAAGCGCGCCTCGTCCTGAGTGATTTCGCCTCTGTCCACAAGGAGCTGCACCACGGAATGATCCTTAGTCATCTGCTCTATTCCCTCTGCGGTAATATGATATGCTCTGCTGTCCCCCGCATGCACAATATGTGCAATTCCGTCGCAGACTATGCACGCCACAATGGTGGTTCCCATGCCCCGAAGATCCGGGTCGCGCTGTGAACGGTCGAACACGGAGATGTTCGCCGCCGTAACCGCCGTTTGAAGTATCCCGCGGATGGAGTTATCCCCAAATCCGCTGCCGTAGGCCGCGGTAACGCTGTCCGTAACAATGTCTGCCGCCGTGCGGCTTGCGATATGGCCGCCCTTTTCGCCGCCCATACCGTCGCATACCACCGCGAACACTGCGTCCTCTCCCAGAACGCCGCAGTTGAAATCGTCCTGATTGATTTCTCTTATGTTGCCTATATCCGTTTTGCCCACTGCTTTTAGCATATCATTCACCTCTTTGTCAAAAACCGTTATGCCCTTTGTATCTTATAATTTTATATCTAAATGCGCCGTATGTCAAACATTTTGCCGAGTTTCTTCGGAAAAAGTTCCGCCGTGCTCCTTATCCATCACGCTTCGGCGAAGCTGACCGCAGGCTGCGTTTATATCGCTGCCCAGCTCACGGCGAACGGTGGCGTTCTGTCCGTTGTCATTGAGCAGCTTGCAGAAGGCCTCCACGCTCTCCCTCTTTCCCCGGCGGTAGCCGGTTTCATTCACTCTGTTCACCGGAATTAGGTTCACATGAGCGCCCATGCCCTTCAGCAGCGCAATAAGCTCCATAGCGTGCTCCGGCTTGTCGTTCACACCGTCGATAAGGGCGTATTCAAAGGAAATTCGCCGTCCGGTGGTGTCAAAATAGTCCTTGCAGGCCTTGATAAGCTCCTCTATGGGGTATCTTCTTGCTATGGGCATGGTGCGGCGGCGAATTTCGTCGTTCGGCGCATGAAGGGACACCGAAAGGGTGAGCTGAAGCTTCCTCTCCGCAAGCTTATAGATTTTATCCACAAGCCCGCAGGTGGAAAGGGAAATATGCCTCATGCCGAGGTTAAAGCCCTGCTCCGATGTAACTATGGTGAGGAAGTCCATCACATTGTCGAAGTTGTCGAGGGGTTCGCCTATGCCCATGAGCACCATGGATGCGATTTTTTCGCCGCTTTCCTCCGCGTCTTTAGCCGCAAGGTACACCTCGCAGAGCATTTCAGAGGGGGTGAGGTTCCGGCAAAGCCCTGTAAGGGTCGAGGCGCAGAAGGTGCAGCCCATGCGGCAGCCGCATTGGGTGGAAATGCAGAGGCTTCCGCCCCGCTTATACGCCATGCGAACGCCCTCCACATGCTCGCCGTCCCCAAGGCGGAACAGATACTTAACCGTACCGTCTATTTTGGAAACCAGCTTGCGCTCGATAACCACATCCGCCAAGGGATACTCCGCCTTGAGCCTTTCCCGCAGAGCGGCGGGCAGGTTCGTCATCTCGTCGTAGCTTGCGGCGCGCTTTTGGTGCAGCCATTCGTAAATCTGCTTTGCGCGGAAAGCGGGCAGCCCCATATTCTTTACCTCGCCGCAAAGCTTTTCGTATGTAAGAGAGCGAAGGTCGGTCATTCGGCTTTCCCCTTTCTTAATCTTGCGAAATAAAATCCGTCGGAATTTATTTCTCCCGGCAGCAGCGTGACGGAATATCCGTCCGCCGAATATTTTTGCAGCTCCTCCGGAAGCTTTTCGGGCAAAAGTCCCTCCCGCTCCATAAGCTGCTTTACCACGTTTTCGTTTTCATCCCTTGAGAGGGTGCATGTGGAATACACAAGCACGCCGCCCTCCTTGAGATATTTTGCGGAGGCTGCAGCTATTCTATACTGAATTTTCGGCAAGCTCTGTAAATCCTCCGGCTTTTTGAAGCGAATTTCCGGCTTGCGGCGAATTACTCCCAAGCCGGAGCAGGGCACGTCGCAGAGCACCTTGTCAAACTTGCCGAAGGACTCGTCATATACGGTGGCGTCATTCGCCCTTGCGGTGATTATCCCAAGTCCCAAGCGTTCGCCGCCGGTTTTCACAAGCTTTGCGCGCTTTGCATGCAGGTCGCAGGCGACAACCTCGCCCCTGTTCTCCATAATCTCCGCCACGGTAAAGGTCTTTCCGCCGGGTGCAGCGCAAACGTCAAGCACCCTGTCGCCGGGCTTTGCGCCGAGTGCGGCGGCGCAGAACTGGCTGGAAATATCCTGAACATGGAAAAGTCCGTCCATGTAAGCCTTTGTATTCTGCAAAGCCGGGGATTCGATTATAATGGCGTTTTGGAAAATTTCCGCGGGCTTTGCAGAAGCACCCTCCGTGCTCAAAGCCTCGCAAACCGCATGAGCATCAGCCTTTACGGTGTTCACTCTGGCATAAATGGGCGGTGCGCCAAGGCAGGCTCGCAGCGCCCTTTGCGTTCTCTGCGGCCCGAACTCAAGGCACCACTTTTTGCAGAGCCAAAGGGGTGCGGAATACTCCGCCGAAAGGCGCTCTATTCCCGGCAGACGGCTGAAATCCGCATTCTTGCCGTTTCGCACAAAGGCGCGCAAAATTCCGTTCACAAAACCGGATGCCTTCGGGCAGCCCAGCTCCTTTATAAGCTCCACGGACTCGTTCACCGCCGCATTGTCCGGCACGGAATTCATATAGAGAAGCTGATAAAATCCCATGCGGAGCACCTCCGCCGCCTCCGGGTCGAGCTTTTCCGGAGGTATGGCGGAATAACGCCGTATTAAAATATCTATTGTTATTCTGCGCTCCAAAACTCCGTAAAAAAGCGCGCTTGCAAATGCCTTATCCCTTTGGTCAAGCTTCGCTTCCCCAAGCATGGAATCAAGCACTATATTAGAAAATCCGCCGGAGGAAACCCGCAGCAGCGCCCTTGCCGCCAGCAATCTTGCCTTGTCCGCCATAAAAACTCCTTAAAAAACTTAATCTCTGCTTCTGCGCCCGCCGAAAAGGACTATAAGCCGCAAAAGCTGCGCCAAAGAGGAAACAAGCGCCGCAACATAGGTCAGAGCCGCCGCCCTGAGCACCGCTTTTGCGCCGGTTATTTCGTTTCCGTAAAGTATGCCGTTGTTCTGAAGCGTCATAATCGCGCGGTTGGAGGCGTTAAACTCCACCGGCAGGGTCACAAGCTGGAAAAGTGCGATGGTTCCGAAAAGGAGTATACCCACATTCAGCAGGGTCTGCGAGGAAAACACAAGTCCGAGTAAAATAATGGGGAAATACATCCAAGAGCCCACCTGAGTCACCGGAATAATCGCTTCGCGGATTTTTATGGGGCTGTAACCCACCGCGTGCTGAATGGCGTGTCCGGTTTCGTGGGCGGCAACGCCGATTGCCGCAACGGAGGTGCTGTTATAAACCTCGTCGGAAAGGTTTATGGTCTTTTCCCGCGGGTTGAAATTGTCCGTAAGACTGCCGGAGATATGGCGAATGGTCACGTCGTAGATGCCGTTCTGCTCCAAAATCAGCTTCGCCGCCTCCGCACCGGTAATGCACCTTGCGGTGGAAACCCGGCTGTACTTTGAGAATGCGGATTTTACCGAAATCTGCGCCCAAAGTCCGAAAATGAGCGCCGGAATAATAAATATGAAATATGTTATATCAATACCGTAGAAATATGGCATAAAATCTCTCCTTTACTTGTTCTCTCTGCCAAAGGGAATAACCGTTCCCTTTGCAAGGCGTTTGCCGCGGATGAAGTCGCCGCCGCTCATCTGCTTTTTTCCCTCCGGCTGAACGATTGAAAGCTCCACTGCGCCGTCCCTGCAGCCCAGGATGAACCTTTTTTCGTCAAGCAGCTCTCCGGGTGCTCCGGAATATCCCTCGACCCTGTCCGCCTTGTAGATTTTCACGCTTTTGCCGTCCACATAAGTGAACGCCACCGGCCAGGGGCAAAGTCCCCGCACCAAATTGTGAATTTCCTCGGCTGATTTGCCGAAGTCAAGCTCCCCCATCTCCTTTTTGAGCATGGGAGCCATGGTTGCCTCCGCCTCGTTTTGCGGAGTGCGGGGCACGGCGCCGTTATCGAAAAGCTCCAGTGTTTTTTCAATGGAATCCGCTCCCAAAGCCGCCATACGGTCGAAAAGCTCTCCCGCGGTTTCGTCCTCGCCGATTTCCGTTTCAAGCTTCAAAATCATATCGCCGGTGTCCATGCCCTCCGCCATATACATGGTGGTGACGCCGGTTATTTTATCGCCGTTTATCACCGACCACTGAATGGGCGCAGCGCCCCTGTACTTCGGAAGCAGGCTTCCGTGAACGTTGACGCAGCCCAAGGGCGGCACGTCGAGCAGCTCCTTCGGCAGAATTCTGCCGTATGCCGCCACAACCGCTATATCCGGCGAAAGGCTCTTCATCATCTCAAGGGCGGTTCCGTCCTTCATTTTGACGGGCTGAAACACCGGTATGCCGTGCTCCGAAGCAAGCTTTTTAACCGGAGTAGGCTCGATTATCTGCTTTCTGCCCACGGGCTTGTCCGGCTGAGAGAAAACTCCCACCACGTTCCGCCCGGTGGAAATAAGCCTTTCGAGAATGGCGGCGGCAAAGTCCGGCGTTCCCATAAAGACTATTCGCATATCCTTCATTCCTCAATATCCTCCACATCTCCGTCGGAGTCGTTCTCGTAGTGAAGCTCCGTGGCAAGGTCAACGAAGCATACTCCGTTCAGATGGTCAATTTCGTGGCAGAATGCCCGGGCTTTAAGTCCCTCGCCGCTCTTTTCAAAGATATTGCCGTTTCTGTCCTGTGCCCGAACGGTGACGTGCATGGGGCGGGTCACTGTGCCGAACTTTCCCGGGAAGGAAAGGCAGCCCTCGCTTCCGGTCTGTTCGCCGGATTTTTCTATAATTTCCGGGTTCACAAGCTCGATTACGCCGTCCTCGTCATAGCAGTCCACAACGCAGAGTCTTCTCATAATTCCCACCTGCGGCCCCGCAATACCCACGCCGTCCGCCTCATGCATGGTCTGCGCCATATCGTCCAAAAGGGAGGCGAGTCTGTCGTCGAATTTTTCAACGGGTCTGCAAACCTTCCGCAGAATAGGATCCCCGTCTTTAACTATATTTCTCAGTGCCATTATTTTATCACCTTTCTTTTCAGTTTATATCATAAGGGTCAGCCGTGACCTCAATTTTAACGAATTCTTTATTTTTTGCAAACTCTTTCAGCGCCTCGCCCATCATCTCGCAAAAAGCGTTCCCCGGACGGTACTTCACAATTAACTTCCAGCGGTATTTGTCCGCCATCTTCGCAACGGAGGAGGGCGTGGGTCCCAGCAGGCGAATGGGCATGCCGCTGCCCTCTATCTTTTGCTCAAGCAGCTTCAAGAACGCCTGCGCCGCCTCTTTGGTCTTTATTTCGCTCTGACCGGAAAAAAGCACCGAGCCCATTCCGCAAAAGGGCGGATAAAGCATAACCTTGCGGTTGATTATCTCGTCCGCGTAGAACAGCGCATAGTCCTGCGCGCAGGAACGCTCTATTACGCTGTGCTCCGGCGAATATGTCTGTATGTAAGCCCTGCCGGAGAGCTTTGCCCTGCCGCATCTGCCTATAACCTGAGTGAGCAGCCCGAAGGTTCGCTCATAGCTGCGGTAATCTCCTCCGTAGAGGGACATATCCGCCGCCAGAACGCCGACAAGCGTCACATTCGGGAAGTCAAGCCCCTTTGCCACCATCTGAGTGCCCACCATTATATCGTATTTTCCCGCGGCGAAGTCCGCAAAATGCCTGTCGTGGCTGAATTTTGCCATGGTGGTGTCAAGATCCATGCGGAGTATCCTCGCTTTTGGGAAAAGCCCCGCTATTTCGTCCTCGACCTTCTGCGTTCCGCAGCCGGTATACATAACGTATTCGCTGCCGCAGGCCTCGCAGATAATGGTTGCAGGCTCGCTGTGACCACAGTAGTGGCACATAAGCTTGCCGTTCGCCTTATGATATATCAGCGGTATGTTGCAGTGCGGACATTCCTTTACCGTGCCGCAGCGGGCGCAGCGCGCCACCGTGTTATATCCCCTGCGGTTCATAAGCAGAATGGACTGCTCGCCGTGCTCAAGGTTATATTTCAGCTCCTGCGCCAACGCTTCGCTGAGCACGCCGCTATTCCCTCTCATGGTTTCCTCGCGCATATCCACAATCACCGAATTCGGCAGCTTTGCGTCTCCGTAGCGGTTTTTTATCTCGAAAAGCCTGTATTTTCCCGTTTGAGCACGGTAAAAGCTCTCTATTGACGGAGTAGCCGAGGCGAGCACCAGCGGAATTTTCAGCCTTGAGCACCGGAACATTGCCGCATCCCTTGCGTGGAATCTCGGCGCCCGGTCGGATTTATAGCTTTGCTCCTGCTCCTCGTCCATTATGATAAGTCCGAGGTTCTTCGCCGGAGCAAACACCGCGGAGCGGGTTCCGATTATGATTTTCGCCTCGCCGGAATTTATACGCTTCCATTCGTCAATGCGTTCCCCTGCGGAAAGCGAGCTGTGCATAACCGCAACGCTTCCGCCGAAGTATGCGGTGAACTTGTTTATCATCTGCGGGGTCAGAGAAATTTCCGGAACCATAAGAATTACCTGCCTGCCCCGCTCCGTTTCCCGCTGAATGAGCTTCATAAAGACTTGAGTTTTGCCGCTGCCGGTCACGCCGAAAAGCAGCGCCGTTTCGGCGTTGCCGGAGTCGCATATTGCGGAAATTCCGTCATACGCCCGCTGCTGCTCCTCGGACAAAACCACCTCGTTTATGTCGAGCGTCCTCACAGCGTCCCTGTACGGCGTGCGAAAGACCTCCTGCTCGTAATATTCCACCGCGCCCTTTTTCTCAAGTCCGTCTACGACGGCCTTTGTGGCGTCAGTGAAGTAGCCTATCTCCTTTATGCAGATAAACTCCGCCTCGGAAAGCAGCTCCAGAACCTGCGCCTGCTTTTCCGTGGGCTTTTTCACAAGGCTTTCGCCCTCCGCCGCAAGCTCAAGCTGCCTTTGGGAAAGGCGAACCATCCTCTGCGTTTCGTCTCCCACCCGGCGGCGAGCCTCCTCCTCTCTGCGGAGCAGTCCCCGCTGCGCCATGGAGCTTATAAGGCTGCTGTCAGAATATCCGAACGCCTTGTTTATAGCCTTGCCCTCTGCGCCGCCTTTTTTCTTGAGCAGCCAGTTTATAATGCGCTGCTCCTCGTCGTTTGTTCCCTCTTTCGCCTCGGCGAAATACCTGTACGAGGGCTTGTAGTTCAGTCCCGGCGGGAGCATGGCCTTGACCGCTTCAAACAGCGGGCAAAAGGTGCTTCTCGCAAGGTACCTCGCCAATGCCGTAAGCTCCGGCGACAGCACCGGCTCTCTATCGAGCACCGCCGCTATGTCCTTTATCTTCACCGAAGAATCCTCCGGCTCTGCGGCGGTCTCAAAAATCATTCCCTGCCGTTTCTGTGCCCCCGCTCCGAACGAAACAAGCACCCGGCAACCGGGCTTTGCCCGCCGCTCCAGCTCCTTCGGAACGGAATAATCAAAAAGCTTATCAAAGCCGAACGCGGCCTTGTCAACTGCTATTTTCGCTATCAATTCCGCGCCCGTCCTTTCCTTTATATTAAGACAAATCCATATCGTCCAGATACAGATAGCCGTTTGTGGCAATATGATCCTTTCTTCCCTGCAAATCGTCGCCCAAAAGCATATTGAACTTTTGCTCCGTGGCGGCGGCTTCGCTGGGGGTAACTTTAATAAGTCTGCGGGTTTCCGGGTTCATGGTGGTGAGCCACATCATATCCGGCTCATTTTCACCAAGTCCCTTGGAACGCTGCACCGTGTATTTCGCCTTGCCGAGCTTTTCGGTAATGCGCGCCTTTTCCTCCTCTGTATAGGCAAAATAGGTGTCGTCCTTGCAGTTTATTTCGTAAAGGGGCGATTCCGCTATGAACACATACCCCTTTTCTATAAGCGTGGGAGTGAGGCGGTAAAGCATGGTAAGAATAAGCGTTCTTATCTGATAACCGTCCACATCCGCATCGGTGCAGATTACAACCTTGTTCCAGCGCAGATTTTCAAGGTCAAAGGAGGAAAGCTCCTTGTTCGCCTTGCTTTTTACCTCCACGCCGCAGCCCAAAACCTTGAGCAGGTCGGTTATAATGTCGCTTTTGAAGATTTTGTCGTAGTCCGCCTTGAGGCAGTTCAGAATTTTTCCGCGAACGGGCATAATCGCTTGAAACTCGGAGTCCCTTCCCTGCTTGCAGGCGCCCAATGCGGAATCGCCCTCCACAATGTAAATCTCCCTGCGGGAAATATCCTTGGTGCGGCAGTCCACGAACTTCTGCACCCGGTTTGTCATATCCATGGTGGCGGTGAGCTTCTTTTTGAGGTTCATACGGGTCTTTTCCGCATTTTCCCGGCTGCGCTTGTTGATGAGCACCTGCTCCGCGACCCTTGCGGCGTCGTCCGGATTTTCTATGAAGAAAACTTCAAGCTGATGCTTGAGGAAATCCGTCATGGCCTCCGCCACGAACTTGTTCGTAATGGCCTTTTTGGTCTGGTTCTCGTAGGAGGTCTGGCTTGAGAAGGACGAGGACACCAAAATCAGACATTCCTCCACGTCCTGGAAGCTTATTTTGCTCTCATTCTTCAAATACTTGCCGGAGCTTTTTATATAGGCGTCAATCTGACTTACGAAAGCGGATTTAACCGCCTTTTCCGGCGAGCCGCCGTGCTCAAGATGGCTTGAGTTGTGGTAGTATTCAATGAGCTTTACCCTGTTTGAAAAGCAGCAGGCGAACTGCATTTTCACCTTGTACTCCGGCTTGTCCTCGCGGTCGCGGCCGGTGCGTTCACCCTGCCAAAACTGCACTCCGGTAAGGGTCTGTTCGCTGCCCACAAGCTCCTTTACATAGTCGGAAATGCCGTTCTGATAAAGATACTCGAAGCTTTCAAAGCCCCCAGTGGGCTTTTGATCCCTCAGAATGAACAGCAGTCCGGCGTTTACCACCGCCTGTCTTTTTATTGCCTCCTGAAACCATTCAAGGGGCACAATTATGTCGGTGAACACCTGATCGTCCGGCTTCCAGCGAATTTTGGAGCCTGTTTTTCTGCGATTGGTGGCTTCCTTTTTCATTCCGCCCACATTTTCGCCGTGCTCAAAATGAAGATTATACAAAAATCCGTCACGGCAGATTTCAACATCCATCCATTCGGAGGAATACTGCGTTGAGCAAAGACCCAGTCCGTTCAGACCGAGGGAATATTCGTAATCTCCGCCCGCGTCGTATTTGCCGCCGGCGTAAAGCTCGCAGAAAAGCAGCTCCCAGTTGTAGCGCTGCTCATTGCTGTTCCAGTCCACCGGGCAGCCCCGTCCGAAGTCCTCCACCTCTATGGAGCCGTCCTTGTATCTCGTAATAACGATCCTGTCGCCGTAGCCCGCTCTGGCTTCGTCGATGGAGTTTGATATAATTTCAAAAACCGCGTGCTCGCAGCCCTCTATTCCGTCCGAACCGAATATAACCGCAGGGCGCTTTCTTACTCTGTCCGCGCCCTTTAGGGACTGTATGCTTTCGTTTCCGTATTCCTCGCGTTTCTTTGCCATGTTTTCCTCCGGTACATAAAATTCCAAAATATATTATACACCTTCATGCGTTTTTTTTCAATTACAATATTATAAATAAAACGAAAAAGCGGCGAAAGCATAGCCTTCGCCGCAAAGCACTCTGTGCGTTACCAGTTAATGTATTCATGCGGAACAGTTAAATAGAGGGAAAAATCCTCAAAGGAGAATGTAAATCCGTCGTCGCCGTCATCTACCCATCTAAGCTTGTAGCGCTCTTTGTCATCATAGGATTTTCTCTTATAATTCGAGCCTTTCGCGTTCTCGTACTCGTCCGAAATCATATCCCGCCAGTCGATTTCTTCGCCTGTCTGCGGATTGAAAAACACCACTTTACTGTATTTGTAATAATATGTTGTGCTTGTGTAATCGCCTCTGTTGTTGTCCACCTCAAGCGTCGGTTCCAAACTGATAAAGCAGATATACTTTCCGCCAAAGTCTCTGATATAGCTGTCAAAGCTGCCCGGATCAAAATAATTGCCCTCTGCGTCAGGGTCAAGCCCCAGCCCCTTGTAATAGCCGTAAACGGCTTCATTCGTTCCGTACTTGTTCAAATAGTCCTCTATAAATTTATTTATCTTTTTTGCACCGGGGTAGCTGTCCTCTTTAAGCAAATAATATGTTCCATAGTTATCCCCGCCGAGCAGTTTTCCATTCTTTGTGCTAAGAACTTCGCGGAACTCTTTTTCTTCCGTAACTCCGTTCGCAAGGGCGCCGCCCATTTCCCGCGGCTGCTCCGTAATCATAATGCCGTCGGGCAGTTTGTCAAACGGGAAAGTGTATCCCTCAAGGAAATATGGGTTGTCATTATCGAAATAAATTGCATCCGCCGTGATGTGCCAGCCGCTTTCCGTAAGTCCGGTAAAGTCAGTCTTAAAGTCAACCGGTCCTTCAGTCCAGTGATTAACTGTCTGGCTTCTTGCGTTTACATAGTCATTAAGCGCCTTTGCAATGTCAATGCCCTCATAGAACAGCTCCTCCGGAGCAAGGCGCTTGCCGGAAAGCATATCCCAAACCGCGGTTTCCGTGCAATAATATCTGTCGTAACCGTCCTGCACGTTATATGTATAGCCCATAGTCACCGCAACGGAAAGATAGCCGTTTTTCACCGTAGCAATAACGGCATATTTTTCGCCGTCAATTTGCGCGTTGCCATAGGGGTATGTAATTCCCGCGCTGTATGTTTTCCACTCGCCGTCGCCCTCCGTGTTAACATCGATAAATTTCATCATGACGTCGTAATCCTCTGTAACCTTTGCGGCACTTTCGGCGATAAATTTTTTCACCTCGGTACGAAGGTTCTCATCCGCTATGAACAGCGGCTCGTAGCTTCCCTGCTCCCTGAAATTATAAATATTCCAATCAAAAGCTTCACCTGCGGGAACAAATTCATACGAAGGCACGCTGCCCGGATACTTCATTCCGGTGCCGACGGCGGCGTATTTTGCCATGGTGCTTTCCTCATAGTCAAAGCCTATGTCCTCCACCGTGGCATAGCCCGCCTTTGCTATGGCAAGCTGTCCGTCATAGCTTGTCATCCACTCCGCAAGGCGGCGCACCGCGCCCTCCTCCGGCTCGTCAGCGCGGAAAATGGCGTAGTTGTAGCTGCTCAGCGGATATTCGCCGGAAATTATAGTCTCCTTTGTGGGCGCAGCGCCGTCAACCTTGATGAACTTGATATTGTCGCCGGTTCCGTACATATCCGCCGCGTATGCGTAGACGGAATAGCCGATTGAGCCTAATGAACCGTCATTTGGCGCGATAACGTCCATAAGCCCGCCCATGCTGCCGGGGCGCAGCTCCGTGGGCGCTTCCATAAGCGGCGTTTCGCCCATAAAGTCAATCATATAGTTCTGGCTGCCGGAGTCCATGTTCCGCTGATAGGCGATTATTGGCTCGTCGCTGCCCCCGACCTGCTTCCAGTTGGTGATTTTGCCGGAATAAATGTCTTTAATCTGCTGCTGAGAAAGCGCATCCACCGGATTTTTTGCGTTCACCGCAAAGATGAACGCCTCTTTCACCACAGGCACTTGCTCAAGCTTTATCCCCGCTTCGTCAGCCATTTTCTGCTGCTCGGCGGAAATTGGTGTGGAGAAAATCATATCCGCGTCGCCGCTAAGCAGCCTTTTGAAGCTGCCCCATGTGGTGGTATGCGCCACGTCCTTTTCGGCCTGCTCAATGCTTTTGCCGAAAATCGCCGCGCGAACGCCCGCCTCCAGCGGAATAAGCGAGGTGGAGCCGTCGATTCGCGGAAAATTCTCCCGCAGAAAAGCAATTTCCTCGCTCACCTCCGGCTCGCTCACCGCAGAGCTGCTTTCCGGCTGAGAAATTTCCTCCTGCTGCGGCTCACAGCCGCAAAGCAGCAGCGCAAACGCCAAAGCCAATGCCAAAATCTTTTTTGTCATTTTTTATACCCCCTTTTAACAAGTTTAGCTGTACCGTTCAACATTGTTTGAATCTATTTGTTCACCCGTCTGCGGGTCAAAATATACATCACAGGAATACGGATATGTGAATTTGCTCTCTACATAGCTGCCGTCTATCTTGTCCATTCTTATAGCAACCAGTTCCCCTGTGTAAAAGTTTATATACTTTCCGCCCAAATCCGTTGTGTAAAAATCCGCTCCGCCAAGTTCAAAGTACACATCGTCGCTATCAATGTCCACATTCTTCCCGGCGAAATATTTTCTCACCTTTTCCTCCGTGAAGTTCTCCTTAATGTAGCTTTCAATAAACTCGTTTATCTTTTTCGCACCGGGGTAGCTGTCCTCATAAAGCAGTTCGTATGTGCAAAAATCGTCGTCGCTTATAACCCCATGTGTCGTTGTATTTATAACTCGGAACCGCTTGCTTTCTTCAATCATGCGCGCCCTTGTGCCCACGGCACGCGGCTGCTTGGTAACCATTACATCGTCCGGCAAATCCGCCAGCGAAAACTTGTACCCATAGGCGAAGTAGGGGTTGTCGTTGTCGAAGTAAATCGCGTCCGCAGTGAGGTGCCAGCCGCCTTCCGTAAGTCCGGCGAAGTCCGCCTTCATCTTGTAAGAACCGATGAACATATCTTCTTCGCGCAGAGTTTCAACGCTTATATACTCGTTAATTACCTTCGCGATGTCGACGCCTTCGTAGAAAAGCCCCTCCGGCGCAAGGCGCTTGCCGGAAATCATGTCCCAAACCGCCGTTTCGCTACGATAGAATCTTTCATAGCCTTCCTGAATTTCCACATAATAAGACAGTCCGACATATACCGAAAGGTAGCCGTTTTTTATCTCAGCCTCTGTAACCAATCCTCTTGGCGTAAGGTAAGTTCCATACCAATGACTTGGGTCACCTGATTCCAGCGAACAGCTCTTTTCGATGAACTTCTGCATATTTTCTTCGTCGGCGGAAACAGTTTTGACCGCCTCGTTCACGAAATTTTCCACCTCGCGCCGAAGCTCTTTGTCGCAGATAAACCCTGCGTTGTAAGTCCCGTTTTCGCGCTGCTCGAATGTATAGGCATCACTATAACGGAAGTATTTTTCGCCCTCGTATTCGCGTTCTTTCTTAAACTCAATATCGTACTCATAGGGCGGCACGCTGCCGGGGTAGGCGATGCCCGTGCCCTTCGCCTCGTACTTTTTGAGGGCGCTTTGGCTGTAATCGAACCCGATATCCTCCACCGTGGCATAACCCGCCTTTGCGGCGGCAAGCTGTCCGTCATAGCTTGTCATCCACTCCGCAAGGCGGCGCACCGCGCCCTCCTCCGGCTCGTCAGCGCGGAAAATGGCGTAGTTGTAGCTGCTCAGCGGATATTCGCCGGAAATTATAGTCTCCTTTGTGGGCGCAGCGCCGTCAACCTTGATGAACTTGATATTGTCGCCGGTTCCGTACATATCCGCCGCGTATGCGTAGACGGAATAGCCGATTGAGCCTAATGAACCGTCATTTGGCGCGATAACGTCCATAAGCCCGCCCATGCTGCCGGGGCGCAGCTCCGTGGGCGCTTCCATAAGCGGCGTTTCGCCCATAAAGTCAATCATATAGTTCTGGCTGCCGGAGTCCATGTTCCGCTGATAGGCGATTATTGGCTCGTCGCTGCCCCCGACCTGCTTCCAGTTGGTGATTTTGCCGGAATAAATGTCTTTAATCTGCTGCTGAGAAAGCGCATCCACCGGATTTTTTGCGTTCACCGCAAAGATGAACGCCTCTTTCACCACAGGCACTTGCTCAAGCTTTATCCCCGCTTCGTCAGCCATTTTCTGCTGCTCGGCGGAAATTGGTGTGGAGAAAATCATATCCGCGTCGCCGCTAAGCAGCCTTTTGAAGCTGCCCCATGTGGTGGTATGCGCCACGTCCTTTTCGGCCTGCTCAATGCTCTTGCCGAAAATCGCCGCGCGAACGCCCGCCTCCAGCGGAATAAGAGAGGTGGAGCCGTCGATTCGAGGAAAATTCTCCCGCAGAAAGGTGATTTCTTCGCTCACTTCCGGTGTGCTTTGTTCCGGCGTGCTTTCCACGGAGCTACTTTCGCTGCTCTCCGGCTGTGAAATTTCCTCCTGTTGCGGCTCACAGCCGCAAAGCAGCAGCGCAAGCGCAAGCAACACCGCAAGAATCCTTTCTTTCACTCCATATGCTCCCCTTTGCATTAAGCTCAAATTATCATGTTTAGTGTACAAAAATGCCGCCACAAGGGCGGCATTTTCATCAGGTGAGTGTTGCGTAAATTTCGTACCCGCCGTTTTCAATATTTATTGATACCGAAATAGTGAATACAGCTTCCGTAATTTCGTCGGAAACAAAGACTTCGTCCTCCGAAAGGTATCTTGCGCCGCCCTCCGGGCTTCCGACCATGGGCAGATAGTATCCGCTTTCAAATTCTTCGCGGGTGACGGCCTTTTTCACCGTAACAACATAGTAATCTCCGGTCATTCCCGCACTTTCAAACGCGCCCTCCACCCAAAGCGCGGTTAAAATCTCGCTTTGCCCGGAAACATCGTACAGCATTACGGAAACGGAATCTTCGTTGATTTCCACATCCACGGTACGCTTTCTGTTCAGCGTATCGGTGAAGGAGTCTGCGCCGCGCTCGCTTCCGCCACCACCGGTGGTCGGATTTTCGGACTTCTTTTCGGAGGAAAAATAGTTTTCAAGCGCTCCGCCTACAGTTATGCCGTTCTCAGTAACGAGTTCGTCGCTCGCCTCACTTTCTTCTGCACCTTCCTGCACTGCAGAAGACGAGATGCCAAACATCGGCGGTGCGCTTTTTTCAGCATCTTCGCTGTCCTGTGCCTTCGGCGCAGCCATAAAGGCTGCATTATCCGTGCCCACGCCGTTTTTGGTCATAAGCATCGAAACCGTTGGTATGCTCACACAGATGAGAATCACTGCCGCGGCTGCCGCATACCGCACCGAACGAAACGAAAATACATTATTTTTCTTTTTCTCTGCACGCTCAAAAATGGCTTGAGCATCAGGTATTTCAGGTACTTTGATTTGAGTGTCAAGCTTTTTCAGTTTTTCGTCAATCTCGTGCTCAAAACTTGTTCGACCGCCCTCAGGCATTGCTCTCACCTCCTAACATTTCTCTTAATTTGGCGTATGTACGATGAAGCTTGGAGCTTATCGTTCCCTGGGGCTTGCCCATCATATCCGCTATTTCGCGGTTTGTATAACCGTGCAAAGCCGAAAGCACCACAATCATACGCTCATCCGGTTCAAGCTGCGCCATGGCGGAAGCAAGCGCCGCGGATTCAGAAATATTCTCCTCCACGCTGCTGCCGTCCGACGGCGTTTCAATCAAATCGTCAATATCAAAAGTGTTTCGCTTTTTGATAAGCGTGCCGATTTCGCGTTTGCAGTGTATACTCAAAATTCGGAACACCCACGAAGAAAAAGCCTCCGGCTCGCGCAGCTTCGGCAACCCCCGCCAAATATCGACAAAAGTATCTGAAACAACGTCCGCGGCGTCATCCGCGTTCCCGAGTGTGTACAATGCAAATTTATACAAATCTTTATAGCAAGAATTGTAAAGCTCGCCAAAAGCATCCCTATCGCCGGAGGACGCTTTTGTGACCAGGTTCATATCAACTTTCATAACCACACCACCAATCATGGCTATCATATTATTAGTGCGGCGGCAGCGCCGTTTTGTTGCACTCCGCCGCGGAAAATTTTCAAAAAAATAAAATATTTTTGCGCCACCTATATTATATCTTTGAACGAACATATTTGAAATAGTTTTCACCGTGAACAATTTGTTAATTTTCCAATGATTATTCCGTTTCGGAATAATTTTGTCGTTTTTCGGCGAACGCCCGCCCTTTTCGCCATTTTGCATTTTCCCTCAAACGGCAAGCACCCCTCCGTGCCTGACCGCACGAAGGGGCGCCTGCCTGAGTTCAAAAATGAGGAAGAAGTGATGAATGCAATTTTATTTGTGTGCTCCAAGCACTGCCGCGAGTACGGCCGAGGGTACAATTCCGACTGCGGGAGCGCCGGTGTTGGGGTTCTTTTCATCAGGCTTTCTGTTCGGGTTTTCAATATGTATGGTTGTGGAATTTCTGTTTTCGGTGTAGATGTTCACAAAGTTCATCTCTTTAACCGGCTCGTTCATGATTTCATAAACAATTTCGTTCTGAACTACCATAACCTTAACGGGGTGAATTATGTAATTTTCCAAATCGGAACCGTTTTCGGATCTCTCCATTTGGATTTGGTAAACCTGATCGGAATATTTCCATCCGGATTTGCCGCCGTTCTTCTCACGAACATAGAAGCCCTCGCTGACAAGCTCTCTGAACTGATATTTAGGTCCGGAGAAAACGATTTTGCCCATGTGCTTTTTCGCGCCGTTGGTTTCCGCTCTCGCCGTAACGGTTACATCCTTGTATGCCTCGGCGTTGCCGTTGCCTATGTTGAAAATCTCAAGCTCAAAAACCTCTTTGCCCGGTGCGGTGTTTCCGCCGAGCTTGACCTCCTTGGCGAAGGGGATTTCATATACGAGCATAATAGGCTCTGTTTTGAAGTGAACTTTCTTATACAAATTCAGGAACTTAGTTTCATCCCGTTCAAGGAGATCTATTTTGGCTCCCTCGGAATCCTCCGCCATGGCGTAGGTGAAATGATAGTCCTCAAAAGCCGTAATTTCTCTTTCATAGTCTATTGCCGGAATGTTTTCCTGATTAGTGTTCTTTGCTATAACCTCTGCGGCATACATATAGAATTCACCGCCGCAGCCTGAGGGATATTTACCGTCGAGTACAAGCTTTGCGCCGCCCTTAAGCATAATATCTTTTATGGCCCAAATTGCGCTGTCCGCAGTGGAGGTACATTCCACCATGCCGCCATCAACAAAAATGTAACCTACCGAGTAAAGAGCCGGATAGTAGCTTTTTCCTTTAACATTGGAATTGATTATTTTAATACGCCCTGCGCCACCCGTTTCTTCGTTTCTGATAAAAGCTGCGTTGCGCTCTTTTCCGGTCGCTTCAAGCACCGCTTCGCTGTTTTCAATTTCCAGCACAACGGCATCTATGCCTGCATTAAAACCGACGGCTTTTACCTTTGAATTATCTATGTAGACATTTTTTTCGGAAGCAATGGCAATGCCGTCATAGCTCATTATATCAAGCTCCGCTTTTTCATAAATGCCTACATTCCCAAAAGCGCTGATGCCTTCCCCATGGGCTTCTATGGTGAGCTTGCCGTCGCCGTAAATATAAACATCGTTGTTTACCATAATTCCGCCATTTTCAGGCAGGTTAATTTTGTTGTTTCCGATGAGCTTGATGTTCAAATCATCGCTGCCTTTTGCACGAATACCGTAATTATCCGCAGTTAAATTGCTTTCGGTAATTTCGGCATTGTTCAGCGTAAGCGTTTTTTCCGCGGGGTTATAGGTCGCCGTGCCCTCTCCGCATTTAACAGTGAGTTTTTCGCTTGTGATAAGCTCGCCGTTCACATACAAGTCATAGCTTGTAGGGTCAGCAAAAGCCGCCACGGAAAAAACTCCCACCATCATAATGAGGGAAAGCAGAATGCTTAAAATTCGTTTAGTCATGTGTTTTTCCTCCTATAAATCAATTTGTCCATGCATTATAATTACGGTGCATAGTCCGTTTTTGAACAGGCTTCGCCACATAGCGCCGCCGAATTCACGTTTATTGTTAGATTGCCGAATTTACTTATAATCCCTTTCGACCATCTTTTATTATAATATAACACATAATCATGCTTTACACCATACTAAAGTACAGTTTTTTTAGTTTTTTCGAAATATTTACGAAAAAGTGCTGTTTTTTTATCGAGTATTTCCTTCTTTATAGAATAATACCATTAAATAGTCTGTTCTACCGACAAAAAAAGAACGACTTTTGAAAAAAGCCGTTCTTTTTTGTGTAGCGGCATCGACCTATCTTCCCGGGAGGCTGCCCTCCGAGTATTGTCGGCACGAGTGAGCTTAACTTCTGTGTTCGGAATGGGAACAGGTGGAGCCTCACCGTAATAAACACCGCTTGCGGGATTTTGAAATCCCTTTTTAGCTTCACATCGGGGAAAATGCAAAACTACAGGCATCCTCTGCCATAATATTGCTTTGAAATGGGCACAAAAAAGGACGATTAAAATCGTCCTTTTTTGTTGCGGCACCGACCTATCTTTCCGGGAGGCTGCCCTCCAAGTATTGTCGGCACGAACGAGCTTAACTTCTGTGTTCGGAATGGGAACAGGTGGATCCTCGTCGTAATCAGCACCACATAATGGTGACCCGAGGGGGATTCGAACCCCCGTTGTCGGCGTGAGAGGCCGAAGTCTTAGGCCACTTGACCATCGGGCCGTATTGGTGCACCTTCAGGGACTCGAACCCAGGGCCCGCTGATTAAGAGTCAGCTGCTCTACCAACTGAGCTAAAGGTGCAAATTGTATCAGGTAAAACCCTGAAAACTGGATAAGACGCAGAGAGAAAGAATAATTTGAAGAGCGAGGAAGCAAAAGGTCAAGTCCTCGACCAATTAGTACTCGCAAGCTAAACACGTCACCGTGCTTACACATTGAGCCTATCAACCTTGTAGTCTACAAGGGGTCTTACTCGCTAAATGCGATGGGATATCTTATCTTGGGAACGGCTTCACGCTTAGATGCCTTCAGCGTTTATCCGATCCGCACATAGCTGCCCAGCTGTGCCACTGGCGTGACAACTGGTGCACCAGAGGT
>OIWT01002011.1_pt1 | contig 22151 bp, 19 predicted proteins | sample 1587701 | NCBI WGS metagenome assembly OIWT01 (sample SAMEA3888904, study PRJEB22519) | human gut metagenome | biome: human gut; feature: human-associated habitat; material: faeces | place: Denmark | collected 2009
GAAAGGGTCAAGGGAGGAACTCCCTTGCGGAGTCCAGAGGCAGAGCCTCTGGTTACCCCTTCACCGAACCGCCCGTGATGCCTTCGACGTAGAACTTCTGCATGATGACGAAGAGAATGGAAATCGGAATGGAGACAATCACGCCGCCGGCGCAGAACTGCGCGAAGTAGTTGTTGCGGTTCACCTTGTTCACCATCGTGAAAAGTCCCAGCGCGACGGTCTTGTTGGCCGCCGTGCCGCTGGTCATCATCAGGTCAGCAAACACGAAGTCCATCCACGGCGCGAGGAATGAGTTGATAACCGTGTAGACGATAATCGGCTTGGACAGCGGCAGAATGATTTTCCAGAAAACGGTGAATTCATTCGCACCCTCCAGATACGCCGATTCACGCAGGGACTTGCTCACCGTGTCGAAGAAGCCCTTCGCAATCAGGTAACCCATGCCCGAACCCGCGCTGTACACGATAATCAAGCCTGTCAGCGTGCCGGTCAGCCCAAACTGCTTCATGATGAAGTAGACCGCGATCATGCTCAGGAAGCCGGGGAAGAGGTTCAGGATGATAGCGATGTTCATCAGCGGCTTGCGCGCCTTGAAGCGCATACACGACATCGCGTACGCCACCATCAGCACGAACAGCGTCGAAATGACGCAGGTGAAGCAGGCAACGATGAACGTGTTGAGCATCCACTGCGGGAACTGGTTGACTGAGTCGGGCGAAAGCAGCGCCTTGTAATGGTCAAGCGTGTACGCCTTGGGGAAGAACGTCGAGAGGTTCGGCCCCTTGTCCACGCCGAAGGATGTGACAACCAGCCACAGAATCGGAATCAGCCAGAAGGCGGCAAGCAGCGCCAGCACAACGTGGCGAGCCGTTAGCTTGGCAGCCTTCGCGGGTGTCATGCGGTGTTTGTCGTGATAACGGAGCGCCTCGGCTTTGATGGCGGCTTCCTCGCGCGCCAATGCCGCGTGCTTCTCCTGCTCCGGCAGATGGTCATATTTCGTCGTACTCACTGGAAGCTCTCCTCCTTATCGCCCTTAATCATGCGGCTGAAGGCGACCAGCGTCAGAATCGCGCAGACCACGAAGACCAGAATGCCGATGACCGATGCCATCTTGTAGTTGCTCTGATCCTGCGTCAGGCGGTACAGCCACGTCACCAGCAGGTCAACTTCGTTCGCGTTCGCGTTCGCCATCAGCTGGTCGGACGTGGTGTACACATCGCGGCTGAGCAGCCAGATGACGTTGAAGTTATTGATGTTCGCCACCAGCGAGTTGACCAGCGAAGGCCCTGTGATGAAGAGAATGTACGGCATGGTGATGGACTTGAACGACTGCCACGCGTTCGCGCCGTCAATCTTCGCCGCCTCAATTAGCTCCGTCGGAATGTTCATCAGGATGCCCGTGGCAATCAGCATCTGGTAGGGAATGCCGACCCAGATGTTGATGAGGATAATCATCGGGCGCGCCCAAGCGGGGTGGGTAAGGAACGGGATGAAGTTCGCTGTCGGAATTGCGCCGATGGAGTAGAGCCAGTCAGTCAGACCGATGTTCTTGCAGATGGTGTTGACGATGCCAAGGTCAGCGAAGAAGTTGCGAACCAGCAGCAGGGAAACAAACTGCGGAACAGCCATCGCGACCATGAAGCAGGTACGCCAGAACTTCTTGCCCTTCGTGTTGCGGTTGTTGATGAACATCGCCATCAGGATGCCGCCGATATAGCAGGTGAACGTCGCCAGCACTGCCCAGACGAGCGTCCACACCAGTACGCGAGTGAACGCATAGCCGAACGAGCTGTCCGCGGTCAGGGCGGTAAGTCTGGTGAAGTTATCCAGACCAACCCAGCTGAACAGCTTCGACGGGGGCAGGTGGTTGCGGTCATAATTCGTGAAGCCGATGAGAATCATGACAATCAGCGGGATGATGGTGAACAGCACCACGCCCAGCACCGGCAGCGTCAGCAGCGTGCGGTGGAACTTCCTGTCCAGCGCGTCGTTCAGGTCGTCGCGGAAGGTGTTGACGTGCTTGCCGCTCTTGGCGGTGAGTTCCACCTCGCGCGCGTTGCGCAGGTTGCGCATCCACAGGATGACCGCCGCAATCAGCAGCACAACGCCCAGAACGCCGAAGAGCAGGATGAGGAAGGAGTTATCGTAGTCGTTGAACTCGTTCTTCATCGTCTCCGGATTGAAAACGCGCTTCTGCTGTACCGTGCCCAGGGTGGACAGCTTGCTCATGTAGGGGAAGAAGAAGGTTGGGAAAACAAGCATGATGGCTGCCTGAATCAAGCAGATGAAGAAGCCCTTCAAGTACTGCTTGCGCGCAAAGCAGCTTGTACCGCACAGAAGCGCAGACAGCTTGACGAAAATATCGCCCTCGACAAAGGCTTTGACGGTACTGGTGAAAAATTCTGCGATGCCTTCGAAGAACCGAACGACGCCCGGCTTTTTTCTGGCCTTGGTCTGACTCATAGCATCCGCGCTCCTTACTTATGTTTTGCAGGGAAGAAAAATAGCCGCTCCGCTCAACTGAAGTGAAGAAGCGGAGCGGCTGAGAGGATTCTACAGAGCCGGATTACAGATCGCCGGCAGCGGTAATGCCCGCCACAGCGTTGTCCAGCAGGGTCTGGAGCTCGATGCCGTCAGGATTGCCGTTGACCAGAATCTTGCCCAGCGCAGCGGCGGGATCCCAGTACTTGTTGCCAACGCGCTGCACGGTGGAGAAGGCGGACTGAGCAGCCAGTGCAGCAATCGCGGGAGCAGCCTGCACCTTTTCGGAAGCGGCAGCATTCACGTTGGACGGGCCCTGACCACGGATTTCAAAGCGGGAAATCTGGTTTTCTTCGTTGGTCATGAATTCCGCGAACAGCATCGCGTCGTACACATTCTGGGAGTAGGGGTTCACGCCAACCAGCTTGAAGCCAGCGAAGGAAGCCATCTGCACCTGCTTGCCCGCGACGGTGTAGGTGGGCAGCTTGCAGGCCGCGTAGTTTTCGCCCCACGCTTCCTGAGCAACGGTCGCGTTCCAAGTACCGGACACGCCGGCGATGATGGAGCCGTCCTTGACGCCTGCCACGAAGGGGTCGGAGTTCGCTTCACGGAAACCGGGGTTGGAGGTGATGGCCAGCAGAGCTTCCATAACCTGCACGCCGGTGATTTCGGTGTCGGTTGCGTTCCAGTTGCAGGTGTTGGTCACGCCGTCCTCGGTGACGTGCATGTCCAGACCAGCGCCCTGGAAGAAGGAGTACAGATACCAAGCGTCGCTCATCGGGAAGCCGACGTACTTGCCGGCAGCGGCAGCCTTCGCCAGCATGCCGTCCAGCGTCTGCACGTCTGCACGTCTTCCTCGGTGAAGTATTCCTTATTATAGAACATGAAGTAGCCGTTGTCGGCAGTTGCCGGATAGGCGTAGAGGTTGCCGTCCGCACCGGTGGACGCCTGCACAGCGCCCGCGTCCGCGCCGCCGTTCGCCGCGATGATTTCGTCCGCATCAACCATGACCTGCTGAAGCGCCTCGGCGTTCATCAGGGAGTTGAACTGGTCGTCCGCGAAGGTGAACACGTCCGCAGCGGCCTCGGTGTCGTTCAGGACGCGCTTGGAGCAGTCGCCCTCGCCCTGAATATCCACGGAGATGTCGTAGGTCTTTTCGGGATGCGCAGCCTTGAAGTTCTCAATCACGCTGTTGATCCACGGCAGGTCGGCGTTATCGCCAACCCACACGCGCAGGGCAACCGTCTCCTCAGCGGTCGCGCAGCTGCACAGAGACAGCACCATTACAGCAGCCAGAACCATTGCCAGCAGCTTTTTCATAGGGAAGTACCTCCTCTTTTCTATCTCACACGGCTTTCCGCCGCGCGGATGACAGTTTTATGTATCACACAGCTTTTCGCTGAGAATACCGAATGCAGTATGACCGCAAAAGCGGTCTGCTATGTCCTTATCAGACGGATTCGCGCATTTGCACCTTCGCGGGAACGACGATGTGGCGCGGCGGCCGTCCGTTTTCCAGCATATCCATCAGAACGCGGACGCTCTCGCGGGCGATTTCGTCGATGGGCTGCTCGATGGTCGTTATCCGCGGCACGAAGAATTTGCTCATCTCGATGCCGTCAAAGCCGATGACGCCCACATCCTCCGGAACGTGCCGCCCCATGTCCGTCAGAGCGCGGATGACGCCCATTGCGACGGTATCGGACATGCAGAAGACGGCGGTGGTGTCGCTTTGCGTGGCGAAAAAGGCACGTGTAGTGTCGTAAGCGCCCTTGAGCGAAAAGCGCGTCTCGATGAAACGCTTATCCTCAAACGGCACGCCTGCCTCCTGCAAGGCTGCCATAGCGCCCGCGTAACGGAGCGCGAAGGAGTCATCGCCGACGCGTGCACCGCCGAAAACAGCGATTTTCCGATGCCCCGCGTTCAGCAGCACCCGCATGGCCTCGTAACCCATGCGCCGGTCGTCGATAAAGACACTGGCAGCGCGGGGAAGCGCAGTTTTGTCTGCGTTGACGGTTGCGAAGACCATGGGCAAATCCATTCCCTCCAGCACCTGTGCGCGTTCGTCGATGCGGCTGCCCACAAAGATGAAGCCGTTGACGCGCTTCTCGTGCCAGAGCTGCACGGCGGTTTGGAATTCGTCCGCTTTCTCGTCGATGAACTCGGTCAGAAAGGCGGGGGTTAGACCGTGCGTGTATTGAAGCATCGCCTCTGCAAGAGAATTCAGGAACGGGTTTTCTCTGCCGCGCAGAATCAGCGCGATGGTTTCCGTATCCGCCTGCTTGAGACTGCGCGCGTTGGCGTTGCCGACAAAATGACATTCCGCCATGACCTGCTCAACCTTTTCGCGTGTCTGCGGATTCACATCCGGTCGGTGATTCAGCACGCGGGAAACGGTCGTGACACTGACGCCGGAAAGTCGCGCAATATCGCGGATGGTGTAGATTTTCAACCGCAGCGCTCCTTCCTGCTTCCAATGGCGGTCATTGATAGGAAACGGTGTTGGTAACGTTTCCAACTGTCTGTATCATACCACAGACCGGAAACGTTGTCAATAGGGAAATGAGAAAAAATCGCACTTTTTTTGACAGAAAGCCCATTGTACGCGCTGGGCGATAATCGACCACTGCGCTTTTTCCGGCTTTTTTCCATGAATCCCTTTACGAACCGGGAAAAATCCGATATAATAGGGAACATCACAGAACAGGGAGGTCGGGGACGAATGCGATTCACAAAGATGCAGGGCATCGGCAATGACTATGTGTATGTCAACTGCTTTGAGGAGCATGTGGAGAACCCGTCAGAGCTGGCGAAACAGATGAGCCGCCGCCATTACGGGGTCGGCAGCGACGGACTGATTCTGATCTGCCCGTCGGACGTGGCGGATTTTGAGATGAAGATGTACAACGCCGATGGCTCGAACGGCGGCATGTGCGGCAACGGTGCGCGCTGCATCGGCAAGTATGTCTACGACCGCGGCTTGACGGACAAGACGACGGTCAGCCTGATGACGGATTCGGGGCTGAAAATCCTGAACCTGAACGTCAAAGACGGAAAAGTCCAGACGGTACGCGTCGATATGGGAATGCCGGAACTGTTTCCGCCGAAAATCCCGGTGGATTTGCCGGGCGAGGTCGTCATGGGGCATCGGCTGAATGTCGGCAGCGCGACGTACGAAATCCACTGCGTGTCGATGGGCAATCCGCACTGCGTGATTTTCGTCCGTGACCCGGATTATGTGGATTTGGAACAGATTGGCCCGCTGCTGGAGAACAACGCGATTTTTCCGCAGCGCGCGAATGTGGAGTTCGTGCAGGTCGTCTCCCGCGATCACCTGCGGATGCGTGTGTGGGAGCGCGGCGCGGGCGAAACGCTGGCGTGCGGCACGGGCGCGTGTGCGTCGATTGTCGCGGCGGTGATGACGGGCCGCGCCGACCGCCATGTTGTGATGGATTTGCTCGGCGGCTCGTTGACGCTGGACTGGTCGCCTGACGACGGTCACGTCTATCAAGAAGGAACAGCACAGTTCGTCTTTGACGGCGAGTGGCTGGGAGAGTAAAACCCGGGGCATATCCCTATATAATATGTAGAAAGGTAGATAGCTATGTTTCATATCAACGATTATTTTACCCGCCTGCCGGGGTCGTACCTGTTTGCGGAAATCGCTCGCCGCGTGAAGGCGTACAGCGCCGCGCATCCCGATGCGGACATTATCCGTCTGGGCATCGGCGACGTCACCCGTCCGCTGGCACCCGCCGTCATCGACGCGATGCACAAGGCGGTCAGCGAAATGGGCGTGCAGGAGACATTCCACGGCTACGGCCCGGATTACGGCTATGACTTCCTCGTCAACGCCAGCCGCGAGCATGATTATGCCAGCCGCGGCGTGCAGGTTGATTTCGACGAGGTGTTCATTTCCGACGGCGCGAAGTGCGACGTGGGCAACATTCAGGAGCTGTTCAGCGCCGATGCGGTGATTGCCGTCACCGACCCGGTGTACCCGGTGTATGTCGATTCCAACGCTATGGCGGGTCGCGCTGGCGAGTATGCTGACGGCAAGTGGGATCGGCTGGTCTACCTGCCCTGCAATGCCGAAAACGGCTTCGTGCCCGCGCTGCCGGATAAGCCTGTGGATGTGATTTACCTCTGCTACCCCAACAACCCGACTGGAACGGTGCTGAACCGCGAGCAGCTGACGAAGTGGGTGAACTACGCCCGCGAGAACGGCGCGCTGATTATCTACGATGCGGCATACCGCGCGTTCGTGTCCACGCCGGATATTCCGCTGTCTATCTACGAGATTGACGGCGCGAAGGAGTGCGCCATCGAGTGCAATTCCTTCTCCAAGACGGCGGGATTCACGGGCACGCGCTGCGGCTACACGGTCGTTCCGCACGCGGTGAAGGGGCTGAATGCCAAGGGAGAGCCGGTGGAGATGAACGCGCTGTGGAAGCGCCGCATGTCCACCAAGTTCAACGGCGTCAGCTACCCCGTGCAGCGCGCTGCGGCGGCGGTGTACACCGAGGAAGGGCAGAAGCAGATTCAGGAGACGATTGCCTACTACATGCGCAACGCCAAGATTATCCGCGAGGGTCTGACGGCTGCGGGCATCACCGTGTTTGGCGGCGTGGATGCGCCGTATATCTGGCTGAAAGTTCCGGCAGGCATGGACAGCTGGACGTTCTTTGACCGTCTGCTGGATGAATGCCACATCGTGGGCACGCCGGGTTCGGGCTTCGGACCGAGCGGCGAGGGTTACTTCCGCCTGACCGCGTTCAACACGCTGGAAAAGACGGAACAGGCGGTCGAACGCATCCGCAGCTGGAAAATTTAAGGCACCACCGCACAATTCGGCGGCGCGGCTGGCGCTGTCTTTTCCGCCATCTGCGGCATGCAAATTCCTCGATTTACCGCCAGTAAACCTTCGGAATTTGCATTTGCATCTGACGAAAAAATCCATTCGCCAGCCGACCACCTCATTTGTGCGGTGTTACCTTAACATAAAGACGGCACTGCCTTTCCTGAAAACAGGGGGGACAGTGCCGTCTTTTGATATGCTGGATAGCTTTTCACCCACAATTGCTCATTCCGAATTCCGAATTACTTACGCTTCCGCCTTCTTCAGCGCCGGATGGAACAGCCGGCTGCGGTGGTACGCAATCGCCTCCAGCGCCGAACAGAGCATCCATCCTACCGGGTACGCCAGCGCAACAATGACGAAGCGCAGTTGTTCGTCTGCAATCATCGTTGTGGCGAGATAAAGGTAGATTTGGCGGAATACGACGAACGAGAACAGCATGATAACCGTCGGAACCACCGATTCGCCGATGCCGCGCAGTGCGCCCGCATACATCTGATTGAACGAAATGACAAGGTAGAAGGGCGTGATGATATACAGGAAGCGCGCCCCGAAGGAAATGACCGCCTCCGACGGGGAAATAATCGACAGCAGCGGGCGCGCCAGCAGTATCACGCCGACAGCGCACACGCCCATGCAACCCAGCGACAGCAGGATGCCTGTGCGAACGCCTTTGCGCGCGCGCTCCGGCTGCTGCGCGCCCCAGTTCTGCGCCACGAATGTCGTCGAGGCCTGCCCAATCGCCGTCGTGGGCACCATCAGGAACGTGTCGATGCGGTTGTACGCCGCCCAGCCGGACGCGCTCAATTCGCCAAGGTCGTTAATGTACCCCTGCACGAACATGTTCGAGAACGAGGTCAAGCCCTGCTGGATGCTTGCGGGCAGGCCGATAATCAGGATTTCCTTCAGCGCCCGCCCGTCGATGCGCAGCTTGTTCCACTGCAGCCCGAAGGATGCTTTCTCCTTCGTCAGCACATACAGCACGAGTACCGCGCTTGCCGCCTGTGCGATAATCGTCGCATACGCCACACCTGCCACACCCATGTGGAAGCAGATGACGAACAGCAGGTCCAGCACGGTGTTGACGACCGCGGAGAAAACGAGAAAATACAGCGGCCGCCGCGAGTCGCCCACGGCGCGCAGAATCGCGCTGCCCATGTTGTAAATCAGCAGTCCCGCAATGCCCTCAAAGTAGATGGTCAGGTACTCGGTTGCTTCCGCCAGCATGGAATCCGGTGTGCGCATCAGCTGCAAACTTGGCTTTACAATTGCCACGCCGACCACCGTCGCCACGATGCACAGCAGGAACGTCATCAGCATCGTCGTATGCGCCGCTTTGCTGATGCGCTCATGGTTTTTCGCGCCGTACGCCTGGCTGATGACTGCCCCGGCGCCAAGCGACAGACCGTTGCATACGCCGATGAGCATGTTAATAATGTTGCCCGTTGAGCCGACTGCCCCCAGCGCCGTTTCCCCAACGAAATTGCCTACCACGATGCTGTCCACCGCGCTGTACAGCTGCTGGAAGAGCAGTCCGACGGTCAGCGGCAGCGCGAAATCAATATATTGCCGCAGAATATTGCCCTGCGTCATATCGGCATCCCTGCCGCGTGCGCGTGTCATGAAAGTACGTCCCTCCTTGCGTATACATCATCAGCATAGCACGATGCCGCCAGCGCGTCAAGGGAGGGGTGGATTCAGTTGCGGAATTAGAAGGTTTTGCGTCTGCAATCTTTCCGGGAGGGAATGCGCCTTGCAACGCCGCGGACGGCGAGGGCAGTTTTGCCATCAGGTATTGGCATACGACGGCGCTGGATTGTAAAAGCAGTGATTGCCAATGCGGATTTGAAAATACCCCACGCTCGACGGGAAATTGTTCGGACATGTCGAAGAATACGGGTTGAAGAACCACAGCGCTTCCCAGAGATTCGCCAGCCGCCCGCCCGCCATCGCCCATTCCGCAATTTCGTAGTGAACGTTTGTCGGATTCATGTTGTAGACGTTTTGCAGGTTCGTCCGGCCGGATAGCCGTGTGCGGACGCAATTGAACTGACCGTCCTGATAGATGACGGCGGGGATGGTATTGTAGCGCCCGTATTCCCCGACGCTGGTGCGGACGCGGTTCATGACCACGCTCGCGACGGCTTTCATGCCGTTGTCACCTTCGCCGCCGGCTTCGCACTGGATGAGACGCGCAAAAAGTTCCAAGTCTGTCATGCTGGGTTCACCTCCGATGGAGGGAATATGAGGGGGAAAAGCGGTTTAGAACAGGCGTGATTGGCAGAACTGCCGCTGATATGAATGACGGTTAGATATAGCAAACTTGCAATTCGCCGCGAAAATTCGCTGAAAACCATCAAAATCTGCATAAAAACATGGAAAGAACAGCGAAATACCTTGACGGAACAGCACGAATCCTGTACAATCGAGCATGTGGTGAACAACGGCGTTCATGCCACGCAGATGGGGAAGACTCCCTGCCTTTGAGCAGGTGGAGTATGCCCTATGCGCGGCATGAGCGCCTTTTTGCATCTCTTTTCGGCAGACAGCACAAACGCCGGAAAGACAACTCGAAGGAGGTTTCAGCCATGATTGATACGCGGGATTCATCCCTTTTCGGCACACGCAATCCGATGGAAGGGGAGGTGCGCATTCCCAGCGGGTGCGCCATCGCGGGCATTTTCCACAAGAAGGGCGGCAAAATCGGCGGCGATACCATCCTCCGCGCGATGGAACCCATGCACGACCGCTCCAACGGGCTGGGCGGCGGCTTCGCGGGGTATGGCATTTATCCTGATTTTGCGGACTGCTATGCCTTCCATATGTTCTACGACAATGAGTCCGCCCGGGATGACTGCGAGCATTACCTGAAGCGCTTCTTCGATATTCACAGCATGTCCGTCATGCCGACGCGCCCGATGCGCGAAATTACCGATCCGCCGATTATCTGGCGCTATTTCGTCACCCCGAAGGCGTGGCGCTGTCAGGAAGAGGCGATGGATGAGGATGCGTTCACGGCGGCGCATGTGCTGCACGTCAACGTCAACATTCCCGGCGCGTTCATCTTCTCCTCCGGCAAGAACATGGGCGTCTTCAAGGGCGTTGGCTACCCGGAGGACATGGGGCGCTTCTTCCGCTTGGAGGAATACGCCGCGACGTGCTGGACGGCGCACGGGCGCTATCCGACGAACACCCCCGGCTGGTGGGGCGGCGCGCACCCGTTCACGCTGCTGGACGTGTCCGTCGTCCACAATGGCGAAATCTCCTCCTACGACGCGAACCGCCGCTGCATGGAGATGTACGGCTACACCTGCACGCTGATGACCGATACCGAGGTCATTGCGTACATGATTGACTATCTCGTGCGCAAGCAGGGCTTGACGTATTCGGAAGCGGCGAACGTGCTGGCGGCGCCGTTCTGGTCGACGATTGAGCACATGCCGGAGGAAGAAAAGCGGCGGATGCTGCTTTTGCGCCAGCGTTTTCCGTCGATGCTCATCAACGGGCCGTTCTCCATCCTCGTCGGTTTCACCGGCGGCATGATGGCGCTCAATGACCGTTTGAAGCTGCGGTCGATGGTCGTCGCGGAGACGGAAGACATGGCGTATGTCGCCAGCGAAGAATGTGCGATTCGCCGCATTGCCCCGGATGTTACGAACGTCTGGGCGCCGCGCGGCGGTCAGCCTGTCATCTTTACCACGGAAGGGGGTCGCGCCTGATGGCTGTGGATTTTTTCTATCCCGCGTATGAGGTGGTGCGCAACCAGGACCGCTGCATCACCTGCCGCGTCTGCGAACGCCAATGCGCCAACAAGGTGCATCAGTACGACGCGGAACTGGGGCTGATGATTTCCGACGAAAGCGCGTGCGTCAACTGCCAGCGCTGCGTGTCGCTCTGCCCGACCCGCGCGCTGAAAATCGTCAAGACCGACAACACGTTCAAGGATAATGTGAACTACACCGCGCAGGCGATGACGGAAATCTACCGTCAGGCGCAGTCGGGCGGCGTGCTCTTGTCCGCGATGGGCAATCCCGCGCCGCTGCCTGTGTACTGGGATAAGCTGCTGATTAACGCCTCGCAGGTCACGAACCCGTCCATTGACCCGCTGCGTGAGCCGATGGAGACGCGCGTCTACCTCGGCAGCCGTCCTGAAGGCATCCGCCGCGACAAGGACGGCAAGCTCATTGACGACACGCCGCCCCAGCTCAAGCTCGAAGTGCCGATTATGTTCTCCGCCATGTCTTACGGCTCCATCAGCTATAACGCGCATGAGTCCCTCGCGCGTGCGGCGGAGAAGCTCGGAACGTATTACAACACCGGCGAAGGCGGCTTGCATCAGGACTTCTACAAGTACGGCGAACACACGATTGTGCAGGTCGCCTCGGGGCGCTTCGGCGTCAATCACGATTACCTGAACGCGGGCGCGGCAATTGAAATCAAGATGGGGCAGGGCGCGAAGCCGGGCATCGGCGGGCATCTGCCGGGCAGGAAGATTGTGGCGGATATTGCCAAAACGCGCATGATTCCCGAAGGCTCGGACGCCATTTCGCCCGCGCCGCACCATGATATCTACTCCATCGAGGATTTGCGCCAGCTGGTTTTCTCGCTCAAGGAAGCATCGCGGTACACAAAGCCTGTCATCGTCAAGATTGCGGCGGTGCATAACGTCGCGGCGATTGCGTCCGGCATTGCGCGTTCCGGCGCGGACATCATCGCCATCGACGGCTTCCGCGGCGGCACGGGTGCTGCGCCCACCCGCATCCGCGATAACGTCGGCATCCCGATTGAACTGGCGCTCGCAGCAGTGGATACGAGACTCCGCCAAGAGGGCATCCGCGACCGCGTGAGCCTCGTCGTCGGCGGATCGATTCGTTCCAGCGCGGACGTCGTCAAGGCGATTGCCCTCGGCGCGGACGCGGTGTATATCGCCACCTCGGCGCTGATGGCGCTGGGCTGCCACCTGTGCCGCTCCTGCCAGACGGGGCGCTGCAACTGGGGCATCGCCACGCAGATTCCGGAATTGACCCAGCGCCTGAACCCCGACATGGGCTGCCAGCGGCTGGTCAACCTCATCACAGCGTGGAACCACGAAATTAAGGAAATGATGGGCGGCATGGGCATCAACTCCATCGAAGCCCTGCGCGGCAACCGCTTGATGCTGCGCGGCGTCGGGCTGAACGAGAAGGAGCTTGAAATCCTCGGCGTCAAACATGCGGGAGAGTGAGCGGCATGAAGAGAATCTACGTCAACGAGAAATGGTGTCTGGGCTGCCATCTGTGCGAATATTACTGCGCGTTCGCCAATTCCGGCAAGAGCGACATGGTCAAGGCGCTCAAAAACATCCGCATTCATCCGCGCATTCACATTGAGGAGGGCGCGAACGGCGTCCACTTCGCCGTCAACTGCCGCCACTGCGCTGACCCGCTGTGCGTCAAGGGCTGCATCACCGGGGCGCTGACGCGGCAAAACGGCATGATCGTCATCGACGAGAACAAGTGCGTCGGCTGCTTTACCTGCATTCTGTCCTGCCCTTACGGCGCAATTGAGCCGGACGAGACGGGGCATGTGATGCAGAAGTGTGAGCTGTGCACCAAGAACGGCGCGGGTGAGCCGCTGTGTGTCAAGAACTGCCCGAATCAGGCGATTGTCTACGAGGAGAGGTGAGAAGAGCGTGAAGTATGTGATTATCGGCAACGGGCCTGCGGCGGTCACGGCGGCGGAAACCATCCGGCGCGCAGATGACGCGGGCGAAATCACCCTGCTGTCCAAGGAAGACGAATTTACTTACTCCCGCCCGCTGATTTCCTACCTGCTCTGCGGCAAGACGGACAAAACCAGAATGCGCTACAAGCCGGCGGATTTCTACGCGCGCAACCGAGTGGATTTCCGATCCGGCGTGGCGGCGGTGTCGATTGACAAGGACGAAAAGACCGTCACGGGTTCGGACGGAAATGTGTACCCCTATGACAAACTGCTGCTGGCGACGGGCGCGAAGCCGTTTGTGCCGCCGATTCCGGGGCTGGAAAGCGTACATTATCACACGTTCATGACACTCAAGGATGCACACGAGCTGGAAACGTGCCTGACGAAGAACACACGCGTACTGATTGTCGGCGCAGGCTTGATTGGCATGAAGTGTCTGGAGGGTATCCGCGACCGCGTGGCGAGCGTGACCGTCTGCGATTTGGCGAAGCAGGTGCTGCCGTCGATTCTGGACGCGGAAGCTGCGCAAATGGTGCAGAAGCACTGCGAAGCGCAGGACGTGACATTCCTGCTGGGCGACAGCGCCGCGCGGTTCGAGCCGGGCAAGGCCATCATGCAGAGCGGCAAAGAGGTCGAATTTGACGAGCTGGTGATGGCGGTGGGCGTGCGTCCTGCGACGGAGCTGGCGCAGAGTCTCGGTCTGGACGCGGCGCGCGGCATCCACACCAATGCGCAGGGCGAGACGGACATTCCGGACATTTTCGCCGCGGGCGACTGCACAAAGTCCTTCGATGTGACGACCGACACCGAGCGTGTGCTGGCGCTGCTGCCGAACGCGACGCAGCAGGGCGAAATCTGCGGCTTGGCAATGGCAGGGAAGAGCGGCAAGAGCTTCAACGCCATCCCGATGAACGCAATGGGCATGTTCGGCCTGCACATGATTACCGCGGGCACAATGACGGGCAACGACCACATCATCCGCGAGAACGGCAGCTACAAGCGCCTCTGCACGAAGGACGACCGCCTGATGGGGTACATCCTCGTGGGCAACGTGGCGCGCGCGGGCATTTATACGGCGCTGATCCGCGAGAAAACGCCGCTTTCCAGCATCGACTTTGAACTCATGCTGGATAAGCCGCAATTGATGGCGTTCTCCCGCCGCGATCGGGCGACGCTGATGGGAGGGAGCAGACTGTGAGAATCGTAGCGGGCGACAAGCACTTCCGCGAGCTGAACGAGGAAATCAACACCTGTCCGGACGCGGAAATCGAGCTTGACAACGTGTGCGGACAGCGGTATATTTGCTCTGGGCTGTCCGGCAAAAAAGTGACGATTCGCGGCATTCCGGGTAATGCGCTGTGCTGCTATCTGGATGGCTGCGACGTCGAGGTTCTCGGCAATGCGCAGGACGCCACGGGCGACACCATGAACAGCGGCACACTCACCATCCACGGGCACTGCGGCGACGCGACAGGCTACGCCATGCGCGGCGGCACGATTCTCATCGAGGGGAACGTCGGCTATCGCGCGGGTATCCACATGAAGGCGTACCAGACGCACATTCCCGTGCTTGTCGTCGGCGGCGAAGCGGGTTCGTTCCTCGGTGAATATCAGGCGGGCGGCTACATCATCGTCCTCGGCTTGAATACGCGCGACCACGCCCCCGTCGGACGTTTCCCCGCTGCCGGAATGCACGGCGGCAAGATATTCCTGCGCACCGACTGCGATATGCCGTTCGACATTCCCGCGCAGGTGCTGTCCCACGAAGCCGACGATGCGGAAAAGGCGGAAATCGCACCGTTCGTGCGGCAGTTTGCCGAGAAATTCGGCAAGGATGCCGACGCGATTCTCGCTGACCGCTTCGTTGTCCTTGTGCCGGACAGCGCGAATCCGTATCGGTCCATGTATGTGACCAACTGACGCCATTTCACATGGCGATTCGCGCTTGTGGCAGGGGTTTTCGCCGCAGCGGCGATTCTCCCTGCCACAAGAAAAATCAAGCAAGTCACCCAACCACCATGCGCACTCTGCGCGAAACAAGGAGGTTCCCCCTATGACTGAACAGGAAGTCCTTGACTTCGTCGAAGAAAACGACGTCAAATTTATCCGTTTGGCATTCGTCGATTTGTTCGGCACGCTCAAAAACATCTCCATCATGCCCACGCAGCTCCACCGCGCACTCAGCGGCAGCGTCTCCTTCGATGCGTCGGCGGTTAAGGGCTTCTGCGATATCAGCCATAGCGAGCTGTTCCTGCGCCCTGACCCCAAGACCATCACCCTCTTGCCGTGGCGTCCGCAGACGGGGCGCGTCGCCCGCATGATGTGCGACTGCCTCCTGCCTGACGGAACGCTCTTTACCGGGTATAGCCGGAGTATCCTCCGCCAGCAGGTCGAAAAGGCGAAATCGCTGGGGCTGACGTTCCAAATCGGCACGGAGTACGAGTTCTACCTCTTCCAGTCCGACGACGCGGGGAATGTTACCCTGCACCCGCAGGACTGCGCCGGCTACATGGACGTGTCGCCGCTGGATAAGGGCGAGAACGTCCGCCGGGATATTTGCCTGACGCTGGAAAACATGGGCATCATCCCTGAAAGCAGCCACCACGAGCACGGGCCGGGGCAAAACGAGATTGATTTCCAGTACGCGGGTGCGCTCAAGGCGGCGGATAACGCCATGTCCTTCAAGACGACCGTGCGCACGATTGCCAACCAGTACGGGCTGTGCGCGTCGTTCCTGCCCAAGCCTCTGCGCGACGAAAGCGGCAACGGGCTGCATATCAACCTCTCCATCGAGCGCGGCGGCATCAACATCTTTGAGCAGCAGGACGGGCAGCTGTCCCTTGACGCGCAGCACGCCATCGCGGGGATACTCAGCCGCATTCGCGAAATCAGCCTGTTCCTCAATCCGCTGCCGTCCAGCTATCAGCGGCTGGGCTGCTGGGAAGCCCCGAAGCGCATCAACTGGTCGTTCGGCAACCGCAGCCAGCTTGTCCGCATTCCAGCGGCGCATCCCGGCGCGGGTCGCATGGAGCTTCGTTCGCCCGACCCTGCCTGCAACCCGTATCTGGCGTTCGCGCTGGTGCTTGCGGCGGCGATGGAGGGCATCACCGAGGTGACGCCGCTGCAAGCCCCGCTTGATGATTCCGGCAGTCTGCCGGAATCGTTGGAAGAGGCGATTTCGCTGGCGGAAAAGAGCGCGTTCATCCGCGAGGTACTGCCGGAAAACGTCATAGACGCGTATCTGGCGGAGAAAAAAAAGACGGCGGCGCGCTTTGAAGCGGACGCAAACGCGGTCTTCCAGCAGCATTTGCGCACCATCTGAGAAGGCAGGGGAGGAATCACCATGCAGGAACAAATCCTGTTGGCGGGCAGCACGGAGAAGAGTCGGATGCTGCTCCAAACCCTGCTGCCGCCCGGCACAAACCCGCCGCCGCGCATGTGCATGAGCGGTGCGGAAACCCGCCGCGCGCTGGGCGAGGATGACTGGCCGCTGCTTGTCATCAACACGCCGCTTAGCGACGAAAGCGGCATTGATTTGGCGATTGACGCCGCGTCGCACACGGCAACCAGCGTACTGATGCTCGTCAAGGCGGAATTGGCTGACCAAGTGCAGGCACAGCTGGAGAATTACGGGGTGTTCGTTGTCGCCAAGCCTGTCGCGCGCCCGTTGTTCGATCAGGCGATTCGCTATGCGGCGGTGCTGCGGAATCGGCTGATGACGGTCTGCGCCGAGAAAGCGAAGCTGGAGAAGAAGCTGGCGGATGTGCGCGTGGTTGACCGCGCGAAATGTCTGCTGATTCAGTATCGCGGGATGACGGAGGAGCAGGCGCACCGCGCGATTGAAAAGCAGGCAATGGACACGCGGCAGACGCGCGTTGCCGTCGCCCAGACGGTCATCAATCATTACGACGAATAATCACTTGCGGCAGACAAAAATACGTCTGCCGCTTTTTTTCGACGGAAAATCGCTTGCATTTTGCCGCAAGTCATGCTAAACTGCAAGGTGGGGAAATTTGCAAAGGCGCTTTTCTGCTTCAATCGCCCGCAGTTCCTCGCACGAACACGAAGCTTTCATTTCCTATATAGGAGGAATTTATCTTTATGGCGAAGCCGCTTGTTGCCATCGTTGGCCGCCCCAACGTCGGCAAATCCACTTTTTTCAACCGAATCGCCGGAAAGCGCATCTCCATTGTGGAGGATACCCCCGGCGTGACCCGCGACCGCATCTATGCTGATGTGGAGTGGCAGAACCGCCGCTTCACGCTCATCGACACCGGCGGCATTGACCCGCACAGCGACGATGTGCTGCTCTCCCAGATGCGCCGCCAAGCCGAAATCGCCATGGATACGGCGGATGTTATCTGCTTCTTCGCCGACGGACGCGACGGGCTGACCGATGATGACCGCGAAGTCGCCAACCTGCTCCGCAAGACGAAGAAGCCCATCCTGCTCGTTGTCAACAAGGTTGACCACATCAGCATGAATGACAACATCTATGAGTTCTACGAGCTGGGGCTGGGCGACCCGATTGCCATCAGTGCCGCGAACATGCTGGGGCTGGGCGACTTGCTGCAGGCCATCTGCGAAAAGCTCCCGCCCGCAGGCAAGGACGAGATGGATGAGACAGAACATATCCTCCAGCTGGCGGTTGTCGGCCGCCCGAACGTCGGCAAGTCGTCGCTGGTGAATCGGCTGGTCGGCAGCGAACGCACGATGGTATCCGACATTGCCGGCACGACGCGCGACGCGATTGACACGCTCTTTACCGTCAACGGCACGCAGTACAACATCATCGACACCGCGGGCATCCGCCGCAAGCGCGCCGTAGAGGACGAGACGCTGGAGCGATACAGCGTGCTGCGGTCGATTGCCGCCATCCGCCGCTGCGATGTGGCGCTGCTGCTCATCGACGCGCAGGACGGCGTGACCGAGCAGGATACCAAAATCGCCGGGCTCATCCGCGACGAGGGGAAGGCGGTTATCATCATCGTCAACAAGTGGGACGCGGTTGAAAAGGAAACCGGCACGCTGGAGCAATTCCGCAAGGAAGTGCTGGATGCGCTGAAATTCATGGACTACGCGCCTGTACTGTTCCTCTCCGCCAAAACTGGGCAGCGCGTGCATACCGTCATCGACATGGTGGATCAGGTCTGGGCGCAGACGAGCAAGCGCATCCCCACGGGCGTGCTCAACGACGTGCTGAACGACGCGACGGCGGACTTGCAGCCTCCGGCGACGAATGGACGGCGCCTGAAAATCTACTACATCACGCAGCAGAGTGCCTGCCCGCCCACGTTCATCCTCTTCGTGAACGAGGAAGCGCTGATGCATTTTGCTTATCAGCGGTATCTGGAGAACTATTTCCGCAAGACGTTCGATTTTACCGGCACGCCGATTCGTTTCATCCTGCGGGAAAAGACGAAGGAGGAAAAGTAACCGATGGACGTTTTGGCATATCTGGCGATTGCGGTTATTGCGTATCTGCTGGGGTCGATTTCGACGGGGATGCTCGTTTCCAAGGCAATGGGCGGCCCCGACCTGCATAAGGTCGGCAGCGGCAACACGGGCGCGACGAACGCCCTGCGCACGATGGGCAAAAAGGGCGGCGCGATTGTCTTTGCGGGCGACGTGGTGAAAGCGCTGCTGGCGTGCCTCGTTGGCCGCCTGTGGATGGGGCAGAACGGCGCGCTGCTGGCGGGCTTGTTCGTCATCCTCGGACACAACTGGCCGGTGTTCTTCGGCTTCAAGGGCGGTAAGGGCGTCAGCAGCACCTGCGGCGTGATGCTGATGACTTTCTGGTGGCAGGCGCTGATCTGCTACGTCATCACCATTGCGCTGATTGCCATCACGAAGTTCGTTTCCCTCGGCTCGCTGGCGCTGGTGGTGCTGTTCGGCATCCTCGTCACTGCGACGAACTGGGGAAACTGGCTGGTGATTGCGTGGGTCTGGGTGATTGCGGGGCTGTGCATCTATCGTCATCACGCGAACATCGGGCGGCTGATTCACGGCACGGAACGCAAGATTGGTCAAAAAGCATAATACTATTTTCAAATTCACCTGCACCATCTGCTCGTGCCTTTTCCCTTCTGGCGTTCGGTCGTTCCACTTAGCGTAGCGCTGCTACGCTGCGTTTCACTCCCGTTAGCCAGAATGAAAAATTCACTTCGCATCTTGGCGCATTCTCATTTGGAAATAGTATAACATAATCAGGCAATGAAAATCCGCAGCATGGACAAGTTCGTTCATGCTGCGGATTCTTTATGTGCGGATAGCTTTTACAGCTGCCCCGAAATCGCGCGCCAGAAGCCTTCGCCGCTGTTCTCGGTGATTTTCAGCGGACAGGGGAGTTTCGCGCGCACCTCATCGACGCTCATGTTGTCCAGAAACAAGTCGCCCTCGGCGCGAATCATGCTGCGGACAATCAAAATTTCGTCCGCCTGCACGTCCTGACACTGCGCCACCAAGTCCTGCCCGGTAATCAGCCCTGCCACCGTCACGCTCTCGCCGAAAAACTTGTTGACAATCGGGCGCACCTCGACGGTCGTGCCGCGCGGGGCGTGTTTGTTCGCCAATTCCCGCAGGAATGGCGCGACGCTCGTTCCGGTCGCAATGCAAATGCGGCGCGGCGGGGTTTCCGTCATCGGCAAATCCTTCGCCGCGTATTCGAGGTCAGTCTCGAACATCCGCAGCATCCCGACGCCGTTCTCAATCTGCGGGTAATCCTCGTATTCCTCGTCCGTCGGCAGCGGCAGACCGGACAGGCAGTAGAACTCGTCCGCCGGGAAAACAAGGCGCGTGCCGATTTCCCGCAGGAAGCGCTCCTGATACGGCTTCACGCTTTCAATCAGGTCGGCTGCCATTTGCTTGTTGTAGGGTTTGATGTACGGCAGTCCGTCGCGGAACTTCGTCAGCCCAATTGGCACAAGGGCGATGGACTGCACCGCCGGCCGCAGCGCTTCGAGATCCTCCAGCGATTTTTTGAGGATTTCGCCGTCGTTCCAGCCGGGACAGAGCACCATCTGCGCGTGGAAGCGGATGCCGTTTGCCTTGAGAAGCCGCAGGTTGTCCATGATTTTCGCGGCATTTGGGTTGCGCAGGAGCTTGACGCGCATGTCCGGGTCGGTGCACTGCACGGAGACGAACAGCGGCGACACCTTGCGGCGGATGATGCGGTCAAGTTCGTGGTCGTCGATGTTGGTCATGGTGATGTAGTTGCCCATCATCAGGGACAAGCGCCAGTCGTCGTCCTTGACGTACAGCGTTTTGCGCATTCCCGGCGGCATTTGGTCGATGAAGCAGAAGATGCAGTGATTCCGGCACGGGCGCGGCTTGGAGACAATCGTCTGGTCGAGCGTCAGCCCCAGCGGCTCCCAGTCCTCTTTGCGAACGTGCACCGTGCGCGTCTGTCCGCCTGCGTCCTCCACCATCATGTCGAAGCGTTCCTGCGCGGTGAGCGCCTGATAGTCAATTTGGTCGATAATGGGTTCACCCGCGATGGACACAAGTTTATCGCCCGCTACCAAACCGAGGCGCTGGGCAATCGAACCGGGCTGTACATGGGTAATTGCGGTGGACACGAGGACACCTCCGTGGATTTGTCAATTCAATCAATGGAATGCCGTTTCATTATGCGCCAATTGCCCCCAAAAGTCAAGGCGAATGCCGGGATTGCGCGGCTGCCGGGGCAAAAATGCGCCTTTGCAGGGAAATTTCGCCCGGTTATCGCCTGATGCGCCGGGCAGAATGAAGCGCGAGGAGGCGGAAACATGGCGACATATCGCATTCGACCCTGTGCGCGCCTGTCGGGCGAAATCACCGTACATTCGGCAAAAAACGCGGTGCTGCCCCTGATGTGCGGCGCGCTGCTGACGCGGGAAACCGTGACCATCGAGCAAATTCCGGCGCTGACGGATGTGAAAACCCTCACGGATATTCTGCGCGACTGCGGCGTTTTGATGCACGCGGATCAGGCGGAAAAATTGCTGACGATGACGGCGGATTCCCCGCGTTCGCCGCGCCGGGAGGATTTGCTCAGCCGAATGCGCGCGTCGGTGCTGGTGATGGGGCCGCTGCTGGCGCGGACGGGTTATGCGCGGGTTGCGCTGCCCGGTGGCTGCGCAATTGGTCAGCGTCCGATTGACTTGCACCTGAAAGGCATGGAAGCCCTTGGCGCGCACGTCGAGCAGACGCCGGGGTTCGTCACCTTGCGCGGAAAACTGCGCGGCGGCAATGTCTACCTTGATTTTCCCAGCGTCGGCGCGACGGAAAACATCCTGATGGCGGCGGCACTGGCGCGGGGGACAACGCGCATCGAAAACGCGGCGAAAGAGCCGGAAATCGCGGATTTGTGCGATTTCCTGACGCAAATGGGCGCGCATATCTCCGGCGGCGGCACGTCCACCATACTCATCGAGGGGCGCGAGACGCTCCACGGCTGCCGCTACCGCCCGATTCCCGATCGCATTGAGGCGGGGACGCTGCTGTGCGCCGCCGCGATGACCGAAGGGAGCGTCCTCCTGCGCGGCGTGCGCCCGGAACACATGCGCGCGGTGCTGTATAAGCTGGGCGAAAGCGGCGTGACGCTGCGGGAAAGCGCGGCGGGTCTGCGCCTGTCCGGTCGTGCGACCCAGCCGCTGCAGGTGCGCACGCTGGCGTACCCCGGCTTTCCGACGGACATGCAGGCGCCGATGATGGCGCTTGCGCTCAGTCTGCGCGGCACGTCTGTGTTCCTTGAAACTATCTTTGAGAACCGCTTCATGCACGCGCGGGAGATGGTACGCATGGGCGCGAGCATCCGCATTGAGGATAGAATCGCGCTCGTCAGCGGTGGTCATCCGCTGGGTGGAACGAGCGTGACCAGCACTGACCTGCGCGGCGGCGCGGCGCTGATGCTGTGTGGATTGCTGGCGGAAGGGGAGACGACGCTGCACGATCCGAATGGGCAGATTGCGAGGGGCTATGAGGATTTGCCGGGGATGCTGCGGGCACTTGGGGCAGAGGTGGAAGAAGAATAGGAGAGCAACACGCGGAAGAATTAAGGGAGTGCAACCAACTCAATCGCGCGAAGGGGTCAAGGGGGGACTTCGTCCCTTTTCGTCTGCCCCTTGCA
>OIWT01002022.1_pt1 | contig 22047 bp, 16 predicted proteins | sample 1587701 | NCBI WGS metagenome assembly OIWT01 (sample SAMEA3888904, study PRJEB22519) | human gut metagenome | biome: human gut; feature: human-associated habitat; material: faeces | place: Denmark | collected 2009
CGCGGTCAGCGCCGCCGGCTGGCCGTGCCCGCGCGCGGGCGTCGGCGCGGGACGATAGAAGGCCGCGCGGGCGGCCGTTCACGAAGCACGCAAATACGAATCACAACAAGGGAAAGTCGAGGATGTAACATGGAACTGACACGTCGTTTCTTCATCGGCGGCGCGGCTGCGTTCGGCGCCTTGGGTGGCGCGCGCGTCCGCCCGCTCCGCGCGGGCGAGACGCCCGCGAAGAAGCCGAACCTCAAGTTCGGCGTGGTGAGCGACATCCACATCACGCACGTGGGCGCGGGCGAGAAACCGGAGCGCTGGGGCAACAACCTCACGTTCCGGCATACGCTTGAATGGTTCCGCGACCAGGGCGTGGACGCGGTGATGGTGGTGGGCGACATGGCCGACAATGGCATGGTCGAGCAGCTGCAGGCCGTCGCGCAGGCCTGGTATGCGGTCTTCCCGGACGACAAGGCCCCCGACGGCCGGAAGGTCGAGAAGCTCTTCGTCTACGGCAACCACGACTACCACGGCTACCTCTACGGCGACCACGCCGCGAAGCGCCATGCGAAGGAGGCGAAGGAGAGCGAGTTCGGAGCCTGGAGCCGCGACCACGTACTGCGCAGCGACCTGGCCGGATGGTGGAAGAAGATCTTCCACGAGGACTACACGCGCCTCTACCGCAAGGTGATCAAGGGCTACACGTTCCTCGGCCAGCACTGGGACGACGGGAAGGGGATGGAGACGAAGTACGGCAGCTGCCCGTTCGGCGTCGAGCTCAAGGGTTTCCTGGACGCGCACGGGAAGGCGCTCGACCCGAAGAGGCCGTTCTTCTACTTCCAGCACCCGCACCCGAAGGACACGTGCTACGGCCCGTGGGCGTGGGGGCACGACGCCGGCCTCGTCACGAAGGTCCTCTCGGCCTATCCGAACGCGGTGGCCTTCTCGGGCCACTCGCACTACTCGCTGACGGACGAGCGCTCGATCTGGCAGGGCGCCTTCACGTCCGTGGGCACGAGTTCGCTGCGCTACACGGGCCTCCCCTACGACCAGCGCCCGCCGTTCGGCTACGAGAACACCACGACCGAGAGCAAGGCGGCCGCCGCGTGCAACGCGCTCAAGGTGATGGGGGACTTCCCTGCGGGCGACTGTCGCCAGGGCATGCTGTGGAATGTCTACGATGACTGCATTGTCGTGCAGCGGCGGGAGTTCCTGGGCGACGTGTTCCTGGGGCCGGACTGGGTGATGCCGCTTGCCGCGTCCGAGCCGCGTCCGTTTGACTTCGCCGCGCGCGCGAAGAAGGCGAAGGCGCCGGAGTTCCCGAAGGGCGCGCAGGTGACGCTGAAGAAGCGCAAGGCGACGACGCGCCGCACGCCGGGGTACGACGCGGTGGAGAAGGACGCCTGGGAGCTGACCTTCCCGGCGGCGTTTGCCGTGCCCGGGTCGCGTCCCTATGAATACGAAGTCGTCGCCCACGGCGCGGGCGGGAAGACGGAGGCGTTCCACGTGATGGCCAACGGCTACAACCACGCGCCTGGGCATCCGCGCGCGAAGGGCGCCTCCTCCTGCTGCGTGTCGGCGGACCGCCTGCCGCCGGGGACGACCCATTTCACGGTGACGCCGCTCGATTGCTGGTGGAACAAGGGCGCCGCCCTGACGGTCAAGATGCCCGTTTAAACCAGATGGTGGAACGCAGATGCTTCGCGGAGCGACCTGCGTTTATCATGATGACAACAAAGGAGCAAGATGAAGCGTTTTGAGGGGAAGGTCGTGCTCGTGACGGGCGGCAACCGCAACACGGGCATCGAGATCGTGGATTTGTTCATCCGCGAGGGCGCGAAGGTGTTCATGTGCGGGTCGACGCCCGCATCGACCGCGCGGGGCGAGAAGATCCTGCGCGACCGGAAGATCGGCGACGTGCGCGCGATCGTATGCGACATCTCGGACCGTGATCAGGTCACGGCGATGTTCGACGTGATCGAGAGGGAGGCGGGGCGGCTCGACATCCTCGTCAACAACGCGGCGCACCAGGGCCTCGGGCAGGGCGGTCCGCTGGAAATGGACCCCGCGAAGATGCTGGAGGTGCTGAAGGTCAACCTCGTCGGCGGCTTCCAGGTGACGCAGATGGCGTGTACCCGCTTCTTCATGAAACAGGAGCCGAATCCCGCGACGGACCAGCGCGGCGTGGTGGTGACGCTGGGGTCGAACACTTCGATGCGCGCGATCCGCAACCGCACGAGCTACGTCACCTCGAAGGGCGGCATCGACGCGATGGTGCGGTCCCTCGCGCTCGACCTCGGTCCGCTCGGCATCCGCGTGAACGAAGTCGCGCCCGGCTACATCTACACGGAGCGCTGGGACGCGCTTGACGAGAAGATCAAGGCGCGGCGTCGTCTGAACTGCCCGCTCCGCAAGGAGGCGACGGGCGGCGACATTGCGGAGGCCGTCGCGTTTCTCGCCTCGGACGCCGCGCGCAACATCGGCGGCGAGCGCCTCGTTGTGGACGCGGGCTGTTCGGCCCAGCACATGCCCGAGGACGTGGACGTCTAGGGGGGCGGCATGGACCTGACCGCTCTTTTCGCGTGCGCGGCGCTGGCGGGCGCCGCATACGCGGGGCCCGCCATCTACCCGCACTACATGGACCCGCGCCGCCACCCGGACGAGACGCGCCGCACGGTGAAGCCGCCGGACCGCGCCCAGTTCGGCAACCGCATGCAGTTCACGTCCATCCGGCATCTGCCGGACAACGCGGCCTGGCGCGACACGCTTGACACGTACGTCGTCTCGAACAGGCTCGGCAACCTCGTCTGGCCGAACCTGAAGGTGCTCGGCAACGGGAACCTGCCGGAAATCGTCGCCGAGATCAAACGGCGCGGCCTCTGGCTCTTCGACGTCTGGGGCTATCTGCCGAACGGCAAGGCGCAGGGCGTCGACGGGCTCTGGCGCATGCCCACCGGCGTCTGCGAGATGCTGGAGCGCGAATTGGGCGACCGCTGGCTCGGCATGGACAACGGCGAACAGGACGGACGCTGGTCGGGAAGCCCCCGGCCCGCGCCCGGCCGCTTCGCGCACCTCCTCCGCTTCCAGCGCTACTTCGAGCATGTGGACAAGACGCTCGGCAACAAGATGGCCGCGCTCGTCTCGCTCAACTACGGGCACTACTTCCTGCGCGCGAACTGCTACACGATGCTCGGCGCCGAGACGGCCCAGGCCCTTCCGAATGGCCAGGTCTACTACGCCTTCATCCGCGGCGCGGGCAAGCAGTACGGCGTGCCGTGGTTCGGGAACGTCTCGGTCTTCAACCGCTGGGGCTGGAAGTGCTATCCCGAGAAGGAGACGCCGGGGGCCGACTCCGGCCCGGAGAAGGGCGCCTCGCTCGCGCTCCTGAAGAAGCTCCTCTACACGCAGCTCTTCTACAACGGCCTTGCGTGCGGCTTCGAGGGGTCTTTCTTTCACGGCGGCTTTGCGGGCACGGGCGCGCTTTCGCCGGTCGGCGCGATCCAGCAGGAGGCGGTCGACTGGATCGACCGCCACGGCGATCCCGGCGTGATGGCCGTTCCCGTCGGGCTCGTGATCGACAGCGCGCGCGGCTGGTGCTTCCCGCGCCACCTCTACAGCGGCTGGTCGCACGTCTGCTGGGGGGCGATCCCGTTCGAGCGGAGCGACTACTTCACCGACGGCGTCCTGGACCTGCTCTATCCCGGCTATCAGGATTCGGGCTTCTTCCGCGACGAGCGCGGCTTCAATGCGCCGACGCCGTATGGCGACATCGCCGACTGCCTCCTGTCGGACGCCCCGCTCTGGGTGCTGAAGCAGTACGCGCTCCTCGTCCTCGCCGGCGCGATCCAGCCGACGGAGGAGTTCCGCGACGCGCTCGCCGCCTATGTCGCCGGGGGCGGGCGGCTCGTGCTGACGGAGGGCAACCGCCGCGCGCTCTTCCCGGCGGGGCTTCCGGCGGCGGCGAACGGCGGCACGGTCACGGTCATCGCCTCCGACTGGGGCGTCGCCGAGCAGCCCCGCGTGCGGCAGGCCCGCTACCCCGTCGAGACGCCTTACGTCAGCCCGTATCCGCTGACGGACGCGGCGCGGCGCGCGCTCGACGCGGCGTTCCGCGACGCGGCGCTCTTCACGGTGTCGCCCGACTTCCGGGCGAACGGCCTCTCGCTCGTGGCCTGCCGGCGCGCGAAGGGCGACTACACGCTCTGCATCGCCAACAACACGTGGACGGAGCAGCCCCTGCGCCTCACGTCGCACGTCGGGAAGATCCTCTCGGTCGAGGAGCTGCCGACCTCGTGCCGCGAGCGCGCGGCGCGCGGCTTCGCGCCCGAGACGGCCACGAACCTCGTCCTCGGCGCGGACACGCCGGAGACCGTCGCGGCGGGCGCCGTCCGGATGCTCCGCGTGCGCGTCGAGGAGACGAACCTGCGGGTGCTGGCGGAGGCCGCGCCGCCGCCGAACCCGAAGCTGCGCACGCTCTACCTGCGGTCGAACGAGCCGATCAAGGAGCAGTTGCTGCGCCGCCCGACGTTCTTCCGGCACTTCGACTCGGTCATGGTCAATTGGCGCTACGTCTTCACGCGCGATGACGAGGCGCTGGAGGCGGAGCGCAACTGGATCCGCCTGCAGGGGCTTGACGTCCTCGTCGACTTTGCGGACGCGACCGACGTCTACCCTGGGTACCGCTGGACGGACCACATCGCGGAGGAGCGCGCGCGGTCGCAGAAGGCGTTCGCGAAGTTCCTCGGCAAGTGCGCAATCCTCGGCGTGCGCGAGGTCGTCGTCGCCGGCCACAGCCTCGCGGACATGGGCGAGCGGGCGGCGGCGCGGGCCTCGTACCTCCGCAACCTCGGCGCGTTCGCACGGGCGGCCGACGAGAAGGGGATTGTCGTGCGTCTGCGCGACAACGTCTGGAACCTGGAGGCCCTGCCGCAGGACCTGGCCGCCGTCAACGAGCCGAACCTGAAGGGGGCGCACAGCCTCTCCGCCGTCATGTTCCGCGAGAAGGACGTCGTCCGGGCCGTGGAGGCGCGGGACGGCGCGTGCTGGTTCCTCGGCGTCGCCGAAGACGAGAAGGTCGTCCCCGACGCCTTCTTCGGGTGCCACGGGCGGCTGGCCGACGCGCGGCGCGGCGACCTCGAGGCCGCGCTGCGCGCCCTCTGCGCGAAGGGCGGCCGCGTTGTCTTCGACGCCGTCTACCCGGACGTCGACGCGGAATACCGCGACGCCCGGTTCTTCGCGCGCGCGGCGGAAGGAAAGTGAGATCCGAAAGGATCCACGGAAAAGGCGTTTTCCGGGTCCCAGCTGAGGTCGACGCGCGTGGTGGCGGCGTTCCCGGGAACGCGGAAGCGGCGTGCCTCCGTGCGCGTCGTGATCCAGAGGCCGTCGAGCGGGAAGCTCGTGAACGTGTCGCCCCGCAGGCCCGTGAGGTGGGCGGGATCGGGCGTCGCGGGGCGTGTGAGGGAGAGGAAGAGCGGCGTGTTCTGCCGAATCAGGAATTCGGCGTGCGGCGGCGCGGAGGTCGTTTCGGCGGCGAGCAGGTGCAGGTTTTCGGATGCGTTTTCGGGCGAGGCCACGCAGCGCACGAGGCCCAGTTCGGCGAACTGGGCGAGGGCCGGGCGGTTGAATGCGTAGAGCGACCAGTCCGCCGTGAGGTCCGCCAGGCCCTGCTGGGCGAGGAGGCGGAGTCCGGCGAGGTCCGCCGCCTCCCAGGACGTGATGCCGGCCTTGACCATGTGCTTGACGGTTGAACGGAGCGCGTTGAAGGCGCGTTCGGGCGTGAAGACGGGAAGGGCGAGGCGGATGTGCGGGGCGGGGTCGCCCGTCGCCTCGGCGCGGGCGCGCAGCGTCTCCGCCCTGTGCGTGAGCGTGCGTTCGACATCCCGTCCGGAGGCGTGCCCGATCGCGACGACGAGTTCGTCGTAGGAGCAGACGTCGTCGGGGAGGGGCTGGTCGAGCCGCAGCTTGAGGACGCGCGCGGGCACGGGGGCGTCTTCGGTGGAGGCGGGACGCGCTGCGGCGATGTCGGCTTCGACATCCGAGAGGGTGCGCGCCCGTGCCGCGTCGCGGGCGGCATCGAGGTGTTCGACGAGGAGGCGGCGCAGGTCGTTGAGCGCGGAGGCGGGCACGAAGAGGCGGTCGGGGTCGTCGAGCGTGAGGGAACCGAGCGCCCAGGCGGTGCCGCCCAGGCGCGCGAACGCCTTCCGTACGGCCTCTTCCGTGCGCTCCGGGTGGTGCGAGGCCGTGGGCGCATCGAGGGACAACGTTGCGTCGGCGGAGAGGCCGTCCGCCGAAACCGCAGCCGCCGTGATGCCGGTCGGCGCGAGCGTGACCGTGAGGTTGACGGGCGTGCCGGGGGTGACGGACGAAGGACGGAACGAGGGAATAGGGAAGCGGCGCTTGACTTCGTTCGAGGCGGAGCAGTAGACGGTCGCCCCCGGCACGAGCGCGTGGGGGGCGATGGTTTCGGGCACGAGAACCTCGACGTCGCTGCCGGCGGGAACCGAGAAGACGGTGGAACGGGACAGGGCCACGCGCAGGTCCGAGATGCCGAAGCCGACGGGCTTGCCGCCCTCCGAGGCGAACTGGAGGCCGTCGTGGCGCTCGAGGGCGCGGGCGGTGTGGAAACGCAGCCACGTGCGGCCTTCGCGGTCCTTCGTGAGGCGCTTGACGGTGCCGACGGGCGTGCCGAGGTGTCCGAGCGAGGTGGGGTCGAGGGCGGTGGCGGACGATTCCGGCAGGAGGTTTGACTTCGGGTAGCCGTCCGCGTAGAGTGCCGTCGTGCGGCGGGAGAAGACCGTTTCGAGGTCGGCGCGCGTCGTGGCGGGCGGGAGGCCGTCCAGCAGCTCGCGGTAGTGGGCGGTGACGGTCGAGACGTAGAGGGGGGACTTCATGCGGCCCTCGATCTTGAGGGAGGCGACGCCCGCGTCGCGGAGCTGTTCGAGGTGGTCGTCGAGGCGCAGATCGCGCATGGAGAAGGGGAGCGACCGCGTACCCGCCGCGTCCGTGTAGGCGAGGCGGCAGCAGTAGGCGCAGCGGCCGCGGTTCCCCGAACGGTTCTTCTCCAGGGCGGAGAAGAGGCAGAGGCCGGAAAGCGAGTAGCAGAGCGCGCCGTGGACGAACACCTCGATCTCGCAGCCGCAGCGGCGCGTGATGGAGCGGATGTCCTCGATGGAGAGTTCGCGGGCGAGGACGACGCGCGTGAAGCCGAGTTCCCGCAGCGCGAGCACGCCTTCGAGGTTGTGGGCGACGAGCTGCGTGGAGGCGTGGAGTTCGAGGTGGGGGAAGTGGCGGCGCACGAGACGCGCCACGCCGAGATCCTGCACGATGAGGCCGTCCGGGCGCAGTTCGTCGAGCAGGGCGAGCTTCCGGGCGGCCTCCGGCAGCTGGGCGTCGTCGAGAAGCGTGTTGAACGTGACGTAGACTTTTCTACCCGAACCCTCCCGGTGCGCGGCGGCGAGCAGGTCGCGCAGCTGCGCGTCCGTGAAGTTGACGGCGTCGGCGCGCGCGGAAAAGGCGTCGAGGCCGAGATAGACGGCGTCTGCGCCGGCGGCGAAGGCGGCGAGGGCGGTTTCGAAGGACCCGGCGGGGGAGAGGAGTTCGATGTCGTTCATGGCTGTTCCCGCGTATTCTACCATATCCGCCGATGGGCGGCTTGCGCGCGGGACGCGGAATGTGGTAGAATCCGTGCATGAGAAGACATGCGTTTTTCCTGGTCGTTTCGCTTGCCCTCGCCGTCTGCGCGGGGAACGGGGTCAATCCCGTGACGAACGAGGTCTACCCGCTGCCGGTGCCCGTGGCGTTTTCCGCCGACATGGACGCGCCGGTTCCGTTTGACGCCGCGACCACGGTGGTGGTGGAAGGACCCGGACAGGATGCGGTCCGCTGGGTCGCCGACCACTTCGTCCAATGGTATGGCGCACAGGCACCGCGCGTCGTTTCGGGAACGGCGGGGCTGCAGCTGCGCGCCGGCGACGAAGCCTACGCCGTCTCGGCGGGGAAGGACGGCGTGAAACTGGCCGCGCGGACGCTGGTCGGCGTCCGCTGGGCCGTCTACACGCTCCGGCAGCTCGTGATCGCGAAGCGGGGGACGTTCCGGACGGAAGGGCGGCTTGTTCCGGCGTGTTCAATTTCCGACAGTCCCCACCTGGCGTTCCGGGCCATCCACCTCTGCTGGTTCCCCGAAGTGCGCACGGAGCAGATCGAGCGCGCCATCCGCCTCGCGGCCCTGTTGAAGTTCAACTACGCCGTTCTGGAGCCGTGGGGGATGTACCGCAGCGAGAAACATCCGTGGTGGGGGTGGCCGGGGGCTAAGATGACGAAGGCGGAGGTGCGGCGCCTCGTGGCGCTCGGGCGCGACCTGGGCATCACGCTCGTGCCGCAGCTCAACGCCTTCGGGCATGCGTCGTCCGCGCGCAGCTGCACGAAGAAGCATGCGATTCTCGACCTGCAGCCGGAGTACGAACCGCTGTTCGAGCCGGGCGGCTGGAACTGGTGCCTCACGAACCCCGAAACGCAGCGGATCCTGCGCGAACTCATCGTGGAGCTGCACGAGGACTTCGGAAACCCGCCGTTCTTCCACCTCGGGTGCGACGAGGCGGATCCGCCCGGCTGCCCGGACTGCCGCCGCGTGCCGTACGGCGAGCTGGTCTGCCGGCATATCGGGGACCTCGCGCAGTTCGTCGAGGCGCGCGGCGCCCGCGCGATGATCTGGCACGACATGCTCCTGAAGCGGGACGATCCGCGCTGGAAGGGCTTCGTGGCGTGCGGGACGGCGACGACGGCGACGCTGGCCGACACGCTGCCGAAGAACGTGATCGTCTGCGACTGGCAGTACTCCTACGGCAACATGAAGGAGGTGCGGCGGGACTGGCCGACGACGGTCTACTTCAAGGACAAGGGCTTTCCCGTCGTGGGCTGTCCCTGGATGAATTACAACGCCATGCGCCCGATGGCCGACCTGCTGGCCAGGATCGGGGGCTTCGGCTACCTGCAGACAACCTGGCACCATCTGCGCGGGGAGGATTGGACGCGGATGTACCGGTCCGGCGCGGCGGCGGCCTGGGGCGCGGGCGCGCCGCCCGTGCCGAACGCCTACGACGCCTTTGGCGCGGCTCTGCGTCTGGTGGGGCACGACATGAAGGTGTCGGATCCGCTCGACACGGGCACGCTCAACCACCAGGTTCCTCCGGGCTGGTGGGTCGACAACAACTGAGCGTTAAATCGGCCTGTGAGAGTTAAATCGGCCTTCGGCCTTTAAGTGTTTAAATCGCCGCTTCGCGGCTTTAAGTTGTGTTTTTAGCAGATACAATGAATAATCTCTGGTCGTGTAGACGGAACGTCCGGGAGGCATTTAAAGCCGCGCAGCGGCAATTTAACTACTTAAAGCCGCGAAGCGGCGACTCAATCGGTCCTCTGCGTTTGCCCGAACGGGGGGAAGATGGTAGAATAGGCGGCATGGCGGCGCATCCGAAAGTTCCATACGGCGTCATGGATTTCAGGCGAATCCGTGAGAAAGGCAATTGCTCTGTCGACAGGACGTCCTACATCCGCAAGATGGAGGAGCGCGGTGGCTTTGACTTCTTCGTGCGTCCCCGTCGCATGGGAAAGTCGCTCTTCGTCGATACGCTTCGCCGCTTCCAGTTCAGGGGCGCGGCGCTCCATCGACTTGAGCAGACCGCCGGGGAGGCGATGTGAGGGGCGGTGGGGGGCGTTCGCGCGGGGTGGACATGGGCGAACGGATTGAAAGGCTTTCCATCCTCATCGTTACGTGGAAGGGCGATGACCTCCTGCGGGTGTGCCTTTCGTCCCTGGCGCGTGTCTATGGTTCGCGGCCCGAGGTCGTCGTGGTGGACAATGCGGACCAGGCCTCGACGCGCGCGCTTGTGTCGGCCTACGCGCACGCACGTTACGTGCCGACAGTGCGGAACCTCGGCTTTGCGGGAGGCAACAACGTCGGGCTGAAGGCGTGTACACGCGATTTCGTGCTGCTTCTCAACAACGACACGGTGGTGCATGAGGACTCCTTCTCGCCGCTGATTGATTTCCTGGAGCGGTATCCGAAGGTCGGTATCGTGCAGGGGACGATGAACGTGCCGGCCCTGGACGACGGTCTGGACGACTGTGGCGTGGTCATGACGCCGTTCGGCATCCAGCGCCACCTCCACCGTGGCGAGCCGACGGCGACGACGGCTCTGAAGCCGCGCCGCGTCACGGCGGCAAAGGGGGCGATGATGCTTTTCCGCCGCGAGGTCGTGGCCGACACGGGGTTCCTCTTCTACGACCACTTCGGGAGCTTCTTCGAGGAGACGGACTTCTGCCGGCGCGCGGCGAACTGCGGATGGGAGACGTGGTTCGTGCCGACGCCGCCCATCGACCATCTCTGCGGCGCGACGTCGGCGCGGTTCGACCGCGACGCCATCTGGGCGCAGTACTTCCGCAACATTCTCTATTCTTTCGCGCGCAACTGGGGCTGGTGGGGGCGGCTCGTGATGTTGCCCGCCTTCGTCTGCGCGGCGTTCGTCAGGAGCCCGCGCAATCTCGTGCGTGCGGTGCGCGGCACGTGCCGGACGGACGACGGCGCGGAGGGGGGCTTTTGACAATGAGGAACGTGGTCGTCTATCTTGTCCGAGGGCATGAGGCGAGCCTGGTCGCGCTCGAACGCAGCCTCGCGCTTCTGAAAAGGAATTTTCTCCCGTGGTCGCCGGCGGATGTCCTCATCTTCCATGAGGACAATCTGAAGGCGGAACAGCTGGCTGGGCGGACGTCGGGCATCCCGGTGAAGACGGCCCTCGTCGATTTCTCGGCGATTCCGCCTGAAATGGCGGATCTGCCGCCGGCACAGCGCGGTTATCGCCACATGTGCCATTTCTTCGCGAACGACATCTTCCGGCGTCCCGAATTGGCGGGCTACGACTACTACATGCGCCTTGACGACGACTCGTTCATCTTGTCGCCTTTGACGTTCGATGCCTTTGCGCGTATGCGCGAGCGGCGTTTCCGCTATGCCTATCGAGCGGTTCTCAAAGACCGCCCCCAGGCCTGCACGGGGCTGGGGGCGGTGATCGCGCGGCACTTTGAAGCGCATGCACACGTCGGCTTCTGCAAGCCGCCGCCGCCCTACAGGATCTTCTACACGAATTTTGAGATCTGCGACCTGGCGTGGTTCCGCGGGGCGGCCTGGCAGTCGTATTTCGCCGCCGTGGACCGTGCGGGCGGCATCTGGAAGCATCGTTGGGGCGATGCGCCGATCCGCTATTATGGCGTCATGAACTGCCTGCCAGGGGAATCGATCTGGCATCTTGTTGAGCTGCATTACCGCCATCTGGACGAGTGGCTTCCCGGTCGCCCGACGCGGACGTTCCGCGAGATGTTCCACCACTACTGGGTGATGACCCGGTTTCTTGCCGTCGAGAAGGCGATGAGGGTAAAAAGAACGGCGAGCCGTTGAAGATGAAGAAGACGATACGGATCAAGTTTTCGGGATTTGCACCCTACCACAAGCCGCACGAGCAGGCGTATTTCAGGTTCCTCTCGGAACGGTACCGCGTCGTCGAGTGCGAGACCCCGGATTACGTCATCGACGGGGGGCTTGACTTCCGCCATGTTCGGTACGACTGCATCAAGATCCTCCTCGACGGGGAGAACACCGTTCCCGACTTCAATCTCTACGACTACGCGGTCGCCGGAAGCGAACTCTCCTTCGGCGACCGTTACCTGCGGATGCCGTGGTTTGCCTTCTATCCCTGCTTCCAAGATATCGTCAGACGCCGGACGGAACCTGACGCACGTTTGCTGAAGCGCAAGTTCTGCAGTTTCGTGGTCTCCAATGCCGAATTCGGCGACCCGATGCGGCGGAAGTTCTTCGAGGCGCTTTCAAAGTACAAGCCCGTCGCGTCGGGCGGACGGTACAGGAACAACGTCGGGGGGGCGGTCGCCGACAAGATCGCGTTCTGCCGCGGCTACAAGTTCAACATCGCCTTTGAGAACAGTTCCTGCCCCGGCTATACGACCGAAAAGATCATGGAGGCCTATGTCGCGCAGACGGTGCCGATCTACTACGGCAATCCGAACGTGGGCAGGGACTTCGCCCCGGAAAGCATGGTGCGCGTGCGCGACGAGATCGACATCCTGCGGGCGGTCGACGAGATTGTCCGTCTCGACCGGGACGACGAGGCGTACCTGCGGATGGTGACGGCGCGCTGCCTCGTCGACGAGTCGCCCGACGTCTACGTGCGCCGGCTTGAGACCTTCCTCGCCAACATCTTCGACCAGCCGCTTGAAAAAGCCGCGCGGCTGTGCCCCTACGGCCGCCAGGCCGTCATGCGGCGTCACCTGAAGCCCGTGCGGCTCTTGGACCAGAGGCTGCGCGATTCGCGGCTGTTCAAGGTTGCGAGTGGCGTGATGGGGAAAATCCGCTCGCGCTAGGAGTCTTATGATCTACGACTGCTTTACCTTTTTCAACGAACTAGACCTCCTGGAGATCCGTCTGAATGTCCTTCGCGATGTCGTGGACCGGTTTGTGCTTGTGGAGGCGGGCGAGACGCACACTGGGAAGCGGAAGCCCCTTTATTTCCGGGAGAACGCCGCACGGTTCGCGGCGTTCGCGGATCGGATCGTCTACGTTTCGTTCGACCGCTTCCCGGAGGGCTACGGTCCATGGGAGCGGGAATGCCATCAGCGCAACGAGATCCTGAAGGGCCTTTCCGGTGCCGCCCCGGATGATGTCGTCCTCGTTTCGGACCTTGACGAGATCCCGCGACCCGAGCTTGTGGCGGAGTATGCGAGGAAGCCGGGTGTCTGGAGCTTCAACATGCGGTCGTTCGGGTTCTACCTCAACTGGGAAGACGTCCGCTGCCGCACCATGTGCGGCACGAAGATGCTGGCCTACCGGAACCTACTGACGGGCTTCGACGGCGAGGAGACGTTCTACAACGAATTTCTGCCTCAATCCGTCAACGCGGGGACGACCGTGTCGAAGATTCGCCGGAGGGCGTTCCCCAAGTCGCGCGGCGGGGAGCGCCGGCTTCCGCACGCCGGCTGGCACTTCACCTGCCTGGGCGGGGCCGCCGCCCTGCTCGTGAAGATGAGGGCGGTGGCCCCCCATCACGGCTTCGACCCGGACGATCCCGCCCTGACCGTCGGACGGCTGCAGGTCTTGCTGGAGAAGGGCCAGGGGCCGGCGCTGAAGATGAACTGTTTTGCCGTGCCGATGGACGCATCCTACCCCGCCTATCTGCTCCAGAACCGGGACCGCTACCGGCATCTGATCTTTCAGGAGACGCCGGCCTACAGGCGGGCCGTGCGCTGGGCGCGGCTGGCCCGGACCGTGCAGGGACGTCTGATTCAGGCGTTTGAACGGCTTGTCCCGGCCCGCGTCCACAATTTCCTCCATCTCATTCGGGTGAGGTTGGCAAAATGAGATTCCAAAGGCACAATTGGTTTGCCGTCCTGCGCGCGGCGATCCTCCCGCGCCTATCGCCCCTTCCTCGAAAGCGGACCCGGAGGATCTACGTCTCGCGGCGGCTTGAACGGAACCGCGCCATCCAAAACGAAGACGAAGTCGAACGCCTGGCCGAACGATACGGGTTCGACGTGTGCTATTTCGAGCGCATGGCATTCGGCGAACAGATGCAGGCCGTTGCGGAAGCGTCTGTTGTCATGGGCGTGCATGGAGCGGGTCTCTCGAACATCGTCTGCGGGCAGCCGGGGCTTCGGGTTGTCGAGATCCTAAACCCCGATTGGTTCAATGCCTGCTTTTCCCAGATTGCCCTGCAGCTGGGGTTTGACTACAAAAGCCTTTTGCTGACGCGGACACCGCAGGGGAGGCTTGAGGCCCCTGTCGCGGAAATCGAATCGTGTCTTGCATCCCTTTGAGGTGTGTCATGGCCAATGTGATTACTTATGGGACATTCGACCTTTTTCATATCGGGCATCTTCGGCTGCTCGAACGCGCGAAGCGACTTGCAGGGCCGGGGGGGACCTTGACGGTCGTGGTGTCGAGCGACCTGTTCAACAGGAAGGAGAAGGGGAAGGTCTGCACGATCCCCGACGTCCACCGAATGGAGATCGTCGCGGCTTTGAGGTGCGTTGACCGGGTGTTGCCCGAAACGTGCTGGGAACAGAAGCGAAGGGACATCATCGACAACGACATCGACATCTTCGTCATGGGAGACGATTGGAAGGGGAAGTTCGACGATCTTTCCGACATTTGCCGCGTGGTCTATCTTCCGCGTACACCTGACGTGTCCAGCACGGAATTGAAGAACAGCCTGCGGGAGGAGAAGGAATGAAGTACGGGTTGCCGATCCGCATCGACCTGCCGAAGGGGTTTCTGGAAGCGGAGACCCGGTGTGGGTATGAGGTCCCGGTCAAGCTGAAGAAGATCTGGGCCGTCCATCTCGACTTGATGAGCATCTTTCTCGAAGTTTGCCGGGCGCATGGCATCCGGGCGTCCGTCTTTGCGGGGACGTTGCTGGGCGCGGTGCGGCATGGGGGCTTCATCCCCTGGGATGATGATTCGGACGTCTGCATGGACCGTGAGAACTTCAATCGTCTGCTGGCGCTTCCGAAGGATGCGTTCCCGGAGCCATATTTCCTCCAGACTGGATTCTCGGACCGGAGATTCTTCTGCCCGTACGCGCGTCTGCGCAACAGCCTGACAACGGGAGCCATCGTCGGTGAGGATGACCCCGACTACAACAACGGCATCTATCTTGACATCTACGTTCAGGATGGGTATTCCCACAACCGCCTTGCCGTCTATGTGCAAAGCAAGTTGAAGGCGTTGGTCTGGGAGATGCTGAAGGCGGTGTCGGGGGAGCGGCGTCCCCGCACCGGCCCTGTCAGGTCCCTGATTCACGCCTTTAGGCCGTTGTGGCGGGCGGTCGGCCATGATCGGCTGGTGAGGTTTCACAACAGGATCCTTTCCTGCTTGACGGCTTCGACGGACCGCGTGGCGAACTTGACCCATGACCGGGACGTGTTTTCAAGGTATTGGCAGCTGAAGGACGAAATCGCGGATCTCGTCTACCTTAAGTTTGAGCATCTTCACGTGCCGGCTCCGGCCAAGTACCATGATGTATTGTCGAGGATCTACGGGGACTACTTGAAGCTCCCGCCGGTTCAGGCGAGGGGCCGATGGCATCAGGATCAGATTCTGTTCGACCCCGAAACCCCCTACAAGGTCTATCTCAACCGTAATACCTCTATGTGTCGGGCCTGGTTCGTGACGTTTGCGGATTCGCGCATGCGTCGTCCGCTGCGACGAATCAGAAGGCAGGCCCTGGCGATGGGCTTTGCGCCAGATCGCATTCTCGCTTTCACCGAAAAGGACCTTGATGCGGAGTTCCGCGCGAAGATGAAGCCGCATCTCGTCAAGGGATCGCGTGGCTTCGGTTATTGGTGTTGGCGTCCACAGGTTGTCTTACAGGCCTTGCGAAAGATGGCGGACGGTGAGATTTTGCTGTATGCGGATGCCGGATGCCATCTGAATCCCAAGGGCCTGCCGCGTCTGAGGGACTATCTGTCGATGGCCGACGAGTCGGATATTGTCGCCTTTCAGGGGCGCTCCTTCCTGGGGACGGAGAACTTCGACCCTCTTCACCATTTCAACTCCGTGGGCATGTGGACGAAAGGCGATGTCCTCGACTTTTTTGGCGTGCGCGGCAACCGTGCCATTATCGATTCCGGCCAGTATTCGGGCGGTGTCTTCCTCGTCAAGAAATCGCCGCGAAGCGAGGGGTTCTACCGGCGTTATCTTGCACTTGTCGAAGAGCATTTCGAACTTCTGGACGACTCGCCCTCCAAAAGCCCAAATCTTCCTGAATTTCGCGAACACCGGCATGACCAGGCCGTCTTTACGCTTCTTTGCAAGGAATATGGGATTCGGACGCTCTCGACGTGCGAATACGGCATCTATGCTCCCTTGGCCCCCGCCTGTTTCCAGAATGATCCACGTTGGTCGTGCCGTTCATTCAATGAAATGGAACGATTCCCCGTCCATGCTCGACGCGATACGAGCTTTGGCATTCGTGCGTATGTGCCATACTGCGTGAAACGGGCCATTTGGTGGCTGATGGGGCGATTCGGTCGTCATTGAAGGTTCTGCCAATGTTCAAGGCCCTCAAGACGACACTATGCATGGCTGCCCGGGAGAGGTTCGTTCTGCCGCATTATCACGCATATGTTCGCATGAACCGAGGTCCAGAACGGCGTGTGGTTCTGCCATCCGATTCGCTAGATCCGGAATTTGTGGCCGATCCCTTCCTTTTCAGGAAGAATGGGAGTACGTGGCTGTTTTTTGAGGGGCTGTATCGAAATCGGGGATGCCGGGGGCGCAACAAGGGCGTGATCGCTTGCCTGAAGCAGGCTGACGGCGCATGGCAAGACATTGGAATCGTCTTGGAAGAACCGTGGCATTTGTCTTACCCGCAGATTTTTGAGGTGGACGGTCGGACGTACATGATTCCCGAGTCGGGGCAATCGGGCGCGGTCTCGCTTTACGAGAGCATGGATTTCCCGCGAGGTTGGGTCAAGCGCGGGGACTTGATCGTCGGAGACTGCAACTATGTTGATGCCTCCCTTGTGCGCGAGGGGAACGACTTTTATTTGGTCGTCACCCCGGCAGAGGCGCCGCAACGGCCGGAACTGTGGATGGCCGAGTCGTTGATGGGGCCATGGACGAAGCATCCGCAGAGCGAGGCGGTTTCACCTTCGCTCGCCTTGCGGCGAAACGGTGGTGCATTCCTACGCGAAGACGGTGGGCTCTTTCGCATCGCACAGGATTGCGAGGGCGGATATGGGCGGCGGCTGTTTCGCGTCCCGGTTTTGCGACTTGACAGCGGCAGCTATGCCGAGGGGCGGCCAGAGCTTCTTGCGGCGGTGATTGACTGGCCGCAGCCTTTACCGCACCATACCTACAACCGCTTGGTGACGGAAGAGGGCGTGCTTGAGGTCGTGGACCGCCACTACGACACCATGAGGCCGCCACGCGCGTTTTTCGCTTCGACGTTCTGGTTTATCGTCGATGGCCTGCGTTTTTTGATCAAGCGCCCGGGGTGGGCGCAAAAGGGAACGCCAAGCCATGCCTGAGGCGCGCCGCGAGACGGTTCACCGCATGACGCGGCGGTGCGACGGCTGGGACTACCGCCAGCGGGCGATCTACCAGGTGACGCTCGTCCAGGCCGACCGCGCGCGGCCCCTGCTGGGGCGGCTCGTGATCGACGATCCGAAGGCGCCGCCCGAGGCGGTGACGGCGCGCGTCGAGCCGAGCGAACTGGGCGCGGCGATTCTCGCGCACTGGAAGCGGCTGGGCGACTTCACGCCCGAAATCAAGCCGCTTTTCTGCCAGCTGATGCCCGATCACCTGCACGCGATTCTTGAGGTGACGCGGCCGATGGCAAAGCCGCTCGGCAACGCGATCGGTGGGTTCAAGACGGGGTGTGAGAAGATTTACCGAGAGCTTGCGCTCTCGGCACAGGACAAGGCGCCCTCGGCGAAGCGCGAGCTGAACGGCGCCTGGGCGGCGGGCGGTGGGCGGGCTTGTTCGGTGCCCGAAGCGCGAGCTTCGGGGGCTCCCCGCCTCTGGGCGGCGGGCTTCCAAGATTCGATTCTCTTTCGCGCCGGGCAGCTCGACGCGATGTTCAACTACCTGCGCGATAACCCGCGCCGGCTCGCGGTCAAGCGGCTCTTCCCCGATCTCTTTCGCGCCGTCGCCGCGCTGCGCCGCCCCCTGCCGTCGCTGGGCGTCGTCGGCGCGTTTGCGGCCCTCGGCAACCGTTTTCTGCTCGACCGCCCGCTCGTTCAGGTTCAGGTCTCGCGGCGCGACTTCGCCTATCGCCGCGAGCCGAAGGCGGGTGGTGGGCTCAAGATCGCGCGCGACGCGGCGGGCGAGCCGCTGGTCGCACAGGAAAGCGCGGCGTTCACGGCGAAAGCCGAAGCGCTGCTCGCGCGGGCGCGGCAGGGCGCGGTGCTGCTCTCGCCGTGCGTGAGCGAGGGCGAGCGCGAAATCGCGCGCCGGGCCTTTGCCGAGGGCCTGCCGCTCGTCGTCTTGCGCAACAAGGGCTTTGCGCCGCTCGAAAAGCCGGGCGGGCGGCATTTCGACGCCTGCGCCGCCGGGCGGCTCTTGATGCTCGCGCCGGCGGCGTGGCCGCACGTGCCGGGCGAGAAGCCGATGACGCGCCGCGACGCGCTGGCCCTGAACCGCCTCGCCCAGGCGCTCGCGGAGGGGGGACGGGGACCGGGGGCTTGCGCCCCCGGCACAGAACAGGGCGCCCCCGGCACAGAACAGGGCGCCCCCGGCACAGAACAGGGCGCAGCCTCAATCGCCTATCGCGGCGTGACGTTCGCCGAGGTCGATGATTGGGCGCGCGCGGCGGTCAATCTCGCGCCTCGCCCGCGCGCCTACCCTGTGCCCGAAGCGCGAGCTTCGGAGCGTGCGTTGTGCGACTGCGCCAGGTGATGTACAGGGTCGTCAGTGCCAGCTGAGCGACGGAGAAGGCCAACGTCAGCTTGGTCATGTTCGCCAATGTCGCGACCTGGAGGCTCTTCATGGCGGCAACGGTCGATTCGGGCAGAATGCCGATGAAGAAGTCGGCACCGGTGAACGAAACGAGGAAGATTGTCCAGAAGAAGTTTAGAACAAGGGAAAAGGCGGCGATCCCAAAACGACGACAGGCCATTTCATAGGAGACGACGATGCCACAGCCGACGACAATTCCCGTGTAGAGCGTCTGAAGGGGAAGGAGGTTCGCGTAGTCCAGATAGGGGCGCCAGGCGTCTGTCAACGCGAAGACGGGTTTCGCCGTCAAGGCGAATGCGAGTGCCAGCAGAACGCCGCTGCAGACGGAAGAAAGCACGCCATGGACGAGAATGTGAGGGTTCCGCCTTCCGTTTTCGTGCGCTTCAGAGGCCAGCGGAACCAGGACGGCGACCACGGTGCCGCCGAGGTATCCGGCAATTTCGGCGAAGCGCGTAAGGATGTAGTAGGCCGCAGATTCGATCTCGGGCAGGCGTTGCCGGTAGATGGTCGTGGTGACGGTCGTAAAGAGCAGGTTGAGCCCCATGTAGACCGCCACCGGCCAGAGGTAGCGCAGGATCTCAGGCAGGTCACGGCGCCAGGCCGTGTCGGGCGGGTGGGCGTCGAGACGACGGCGGAGCGAGCAGAAGGCGAGGACCGAACAGGCCGCCGGGGGCGTCGTCTGGCCGAGGATGTAGCCGGAAAGCGCGCGGATGGGCATCGCGACAAGAAGCGTGGCCAGTCGGATCGGGGCGGAAATGAGACTCTGCACCGTAATCGTGCGGAACATCTTGAGCCCCTGCAGGGCGCTTGCGAAGAGGTTGGAGACGTTTCCCGCAAAGCCAGCCGCCAGGATCAGGACCGTCAGCATGCCCGAGGCGACGTTGAGGCGCACGTAGAAATGGGGGATGATGAGGTAGGCCCCGCCGATGCAGAGGGCGAAGAGGACGGCCGTCGCGGCGAAGACGTCGCGGATGAAGCCCTTGACCTTGCCGTACTCACCGCGCGTCGCGTAGGTGTTGACGTACTTCGCGAAGACGGTCGCGAGGACGGCGAGCGGCACGGTCAGGAACGACGTCAGCTGCTGGAGCGGCAGGACGGCCCCCAGCTCCTCCGGCCCGACGTACTTCGGCACGAGCCAGAGGCCGATGAACGCCTGGATGACGTCGCCCGACCGGCAGGCGATGAAGATCATCAGCGAATACCACCACAGGTCACCGAGCCGTTCGTGTACCTTTGCGAGTAGTTGTTTCATGGGCGCGTCATTATACCAACATATCGGGAATTATGCTATACTCGGTGCGCTGTCAGGCCGGTGGCGGGACGGCATGTTCGGTTTCACCCCGATATAAGGAACGAGGTTGCGGCGAATGAAGAGGATGCGTGGTTTTGGAGTGCGGGCGTGCTGCCTGGCGGCGGCCGCAGGCGCCCTGTTCGGCTGGGGGGCGGATCTGGAGGCTGGGTTCAGGAACCCGCCCGCCGAGGCGAAGCCGCAGGTGTGGTGGCACTGGATGGCCGGGAACGTGACGCGCGCGGGCATCACCGCCGACCTGGAGGCGATGGTCCGCGTGGGCATCGGCGGCGCGATCCTCTTCGACGCGGGGCTCGGCATCCGCTGGGGCGTCCCGGAGGGGCCGCTCGTCTTCAATACGCCGGAATGGTACGAGACGGTGCGCTTCGCCGCGCAGGAGGCGAAGCGCCTTGGCCTGGAGCTCGGCATGGCGAACTGCAGTGGCTGGGCAAACTCCGGCGGGCCGTGGAACACGCCCGAGCACGCGATGAAGACGGTCTGCTTCACGGCGACGCCCGTCGCGGGCGGCGCGCGGTTCGCGGGCGCGCTGCCGCAGCCGAAGGACGAGGTGGGCTTCTACCGCGACATCGCCGTCGTCGCCTTCCCCACGCCGGCCGAGGCGTTCGAGCTGAAGGACTGGACGTTCAAGTGCTTCTCGAACCCCGGGCGCAAGTACGACGTCCCCGACGCGCGCGTCGCGCCGGAAGGGGCCGTCATCCGCCGCGCGGCGGTCGTCGACCTCACGTCCCGCATGAAGGACGGACGGCTCGTCTGGGACGCGCCCGCCGGGGCGTGGACGGTCCTGCGCGTCGGCTACAAGGCCCTGAACCGCCAGAACGGCACGGGCTCGCGCATGGGCAAGGGGCTTGAATGCGACAAGCTCTCGAAGGAGGCGCTGCGCCTCCACTGGGCGAACTACGTGGGGAAGACCGTCCAGGCGCTCGGCCCGGAACTCGCGGGGCCGAAGGGGTCGCTCAGGACCGTGCTGAACGACAGCTACGAGGTCGGCACGCAGAACTGGACGCAGGGCTTCGAGGCGGCGTTCGAGAAGCGCAACGGCTACGCGATCCTGCCGTGGCTGCCCGCCCTCGCGGGGCGCGTCGTCGATTCCGTCGCCGCGACGGAGCGCTTCTACCGCGACTTCCGCCTCACGGTGACGGAGCTTTTCGCGGAGAACTACGCGGGGGAGATGCGCCGCCTCGCCCACGCCTCGGGGCTGCGCCTCGCGATCGAACCCTACGGCGAGATCCCGTCCGACGACCTCCTCTACGGCGAGCATGCGGACATCCCGACGGCCGAGTTCTGGGCGAAGCTCGACAGCCCGCACTGGGTGCGCCAGGCCGCGTCCATCGCCCACGCGAAAGGGCGGCGCATTGTCGCGGCGGAGTCCTTCACCACGAACGCGCGCGAGGGGCGCTGGCAGAACACCCCGTGGAGCATGAAGGCGAAGTGCGACTGGGTCTACGCGGAAGGGCTCAACCGCATCATCTACCACCGCTTCGCGCACCAGCCGTGGACGGTGCCGGCGCGGCTGCCGGGCATGACGATGGGGCCGTTCGGCGTCCACTACGACCGTACGCAGACGTGGTGGGAGCTTGCGAAGGGGTGGCACCTCTACCAGCAGCGCTGCCAGTGGATGCTGCAGGAGGGGACGTTCGTGTGCGACGCGGCGTGGTACTGTCCGGCGGGCTACCTCTACATCAACTGGGGGCACAACCCGCACCGGATGCCCGTGCCCGTCGCGCCGGGCTTCACCTACGACTTCGTCTCGGGCACCTCGCTCGCCGAGATGACCGTGCGGGACGGACGGCTCGTGCTGCCGAGCGGGCAGGGCTATGCGTTCCTGATCCTGCCGGAGAAGGCCTTCGCGCTGCCGCCGGACGGCGTGCGCCACCTCGCGCGCCTGCGCGCGGCGGGCGCGACGGTCGTGCCGTTCGAGGAGGCCGTCGCCTTCATGAAGGCGCGCACGCCCGACTTCGCCGCCGAGGGCGGGAAGGTGAACTGGATCCACCGCCGCGCGGCGGGGGCGGACTACTGGTTCGTCGCCTCGCCGGAGACGGGGCCGCGCCGCGTCGTCTGCTCGTTCCGCATCGCGGGGCGCCGGCCCGAGTTGTGGGACCCGGAGACGGGGCGTATCGCGCCCGTCGCGACGTACGCCGTGAAGGACGGCGTGACGACCCTGCCGATCACGTTCGGCCCCTGCGCGTCGCGCTTCGTCGTCTTCCGCGCGCCCGAGACGGGGACGCCGCCCGCC
>OIWT01002030.1_pt1 | contig 21961 bp, 37 predicted proteins | sample 1587701 | NCBI WGS metagenome assembly OIWT01 (sample SAMEA3888904, study PRJEB22519) | human gut metagenome | biome: human gut; feature: human-associated habitat; material: faeces | place: Denmark | collected 2009
AGATGAGAGCCAATCTCATTTCGTCGAAGCCTAGTTTGTGTGTGGTGCGTGTCTGATGTCGTAGTTTGGGCCCAGATCGATAGTCTCAATGAGCTTATGGATGATGCGGGAGAAGAGGTCGGCGCCGATCGAATGGGTCATACGTAGAAGCCTAAGGAGGAGTGAGCACGCTTGTACTATTGTCACAGCTGTTTGTTGCTAACTGACTGGAAGTGTTTTCTGGGAATTTTCTCACCGGTTTGCCTGCTTCGCGAGTGCTGATTCCCCATTTACACATTTTTGTTTGCCCGATACACAGTTCCGCTGTATGGTTGTGGGACAGTGATGCCTTTCTTGAGTGTGTAGATATGGATACAAACATCCATTCTTCAATAAAGAAGCGAGAGGACATTGACAGGGTGCTGACACTGCTTCTAGCCAGCATTGGCAATGTCGAGCCCTCCTCGCATACCGAGTCACATCTCAACATTATGCACGTGGACCCGTACAAACAGGTCATGCTACTGCCCTTAGGTAATGTGTAGTCCATTGACACTATTTCTTCTCTGTTTAACTCCACTATCCTGGAGTACAATGCAATCTCGAGAAAGATCCTGGAAGACAAGGACTCTCCGAAGGACAGCCGCAAATATGCCCATCTGCGCAGTGTCCTCTACGGCTTTTACAAGCGAATGATTCTGGAGGATCTGAAACGACTGGTGGACGAGCAGTTTCACGTATCCTACTTCTCCTCGTGTGTTTTGGCTGTACTGCCTTTTCGTGTGGTTTATGTGTAGCTGAGAGGCCTTCACCACACGATCCAGTACTACGAGAAGCGAAACGGCGACCTGAGCATCTACCTGTCCTTCGTGAAGAGCCGCCTCTCCCGTCTGAGCCAGCTGATCGGGGACGTGCTGCTGCACTACCAGCTGGACCTTACCCTCTTTGACGGCTACCACACACCATCGATCACTCCGGAGCAAACCACCGTCCTCCATTTCATGTCCGACATGCTGATCCTGATGGAGTGCTACGATCTCGAGAGGACCTACGTGGAGGGTCCGCGATCATCCATCGAATCATCTCTAGAAGGCGCCGTCGGCAGCTGCTTCCACGTCACCTTCGCCCGCCAGGCGCTGCACTTCAACCCCGGCAACAGCAACATCCGCCTCTTCCTCGGCCGCGCATTCCGCTTTCTTCGCAACCCCCTCGCCAGCGCCTTCAACTTGCTCGCCTCGCAGAACACAGGCGCACCAGCGACGGCACTGTCCACGGAGGAGCTGTGCACGACACTCCTGTACTACCGATCGCAATACATCCGTCTCCGCACGGAATCGGATATGCGCACGGAATCGTGCGGATCGCAGCACTGCCTACTGGAGACGCGGCTGGCGTTCTACTCGTTCCTGTATCTGGTGGAGATTTGTGTGATGAAGATCGGCGTGAGAGAGGTGGATTATGTGCTGATGCATTTCGAGGACCATTTCCAGAAGGCGCTGGCGGAGGAGGACTGCAAGCTGGTGTCGGAGAACGCGCTGATGTACTTTGTGCTCATTTCCGTCCTCTGCGCGCACAACTCCTTCTTCCCGTTCGCCGCTGCGTTCGCGGCTGCGGAGGAGGCGGAGCAAGGTGCGGTGCTAATCAACCTGAGTGATCGCTGTGGTGTGGGAGTGAGCGCTAGAGAAGGAGGTTCAGATGAGCAGTCTCCACACGCTGTTCCACATCCTCCTTCTGTTCATCCAAACCTACTTCGATCATCCCGCCATCCAACATCGCTTCGTTCTTCCCATTGCCGTCGGCATCGCTTATCTCAAACAGCACGAGGACCTGCTTGCCTTCTCCTGGACCGTCAACGCGAATTACCCCATTTCGCGTGAGGCGCTGCAAGCCGCTGTCCAACGGTTCGCTGCGGACGTGGTGGAGAAGGAGTGGCCGGAGGTCAAGAAACAGGGCTTTTACGGCAATGAGAACATTCCGTGCGTGCTAACGCACTTGGAGGGCATCGCGTGCTTGGAGGCGATTCGGTCGTGCGTCTCCTCCTTCTCGAACACTCGCGCCATCGTCGCCGCGCTGGTGAAGGATTTCCCGCTCGTCGTGGGATCCCCCGATTTCGAGGGCGAGGTCTCCGTGGAAGAAAAGCAGCTGGAGAGCGAGGACTCCCTCGACGAGTTCCTGTCGTCGATGGCGGATGACGTGTTCATGGACGCGGAGGAGCTGGCTCGGCGCAATTCCAACCCGCGACTGAACGGCAACAAGTACAAGGCGCGGCGCGAGTCGAAGGAGCAGCGGCGGCTGCGGAAGGCGATTCATCGTCCGGAGTGGCGCGCGGAGAATTTGCGCAAGATTCAGCCGCCGACGAAGGAGGAGTTTCGTCTGCTGCAGACGGTGAACCGGACGAACATCAATCCGAACGTTGCTGCGGAGTGTGGGAGTGAGCCGTAGTTTTTGATCGTGTTGGACATATCGAACATCGCCGTGAACTACGGACAGCAGCACTACGTCTGCCGCGGCATTCAGCTGGCGATCGAGTACTTCACCTCGCTGGGCCACAAAGTGATCGGGTTTATGCATCGCAAGTTCATCGACGGTGAGAACGCGTGGGAAGCGTGAGAGTTAGGCATCCGGAAGATCAATCCCGATTACTACACGCGCATGGTATGACTATCAAGGACCACTGAACGCGTAGACGCCGGACGACATTCCGTACCTGAAGGAGCTGGTGCGGCAGCGAGTGATTTGCACCTGTCCGGATTACGAGGACGCGTACATTCTGCAGTACGCCATTGAGAATCGCGCGATTGTGGTGAGCAACGATCTCTACCGCGATTTCCCGAAGCGCTACCCGGAGGCTCTCCGCCCCATCATGGAGCGGTTTTTGAAGACCCACGTGATGCCCTATGCATTCACGCGGGACCAGTTCTGTCCGTCCAACGAGTTCATTTACCCAGACCTGATCGTCGACTCGGACGACGAGGATGTGCAGTCTGTGGCCACATTGGAGAGCGATGCGGAGCAGACGAAGGACGATTTTTACGAAAGTGACCAAGAATCTTGCCATTCCCGTGTTTCTTTCAATTGTGTGCCACAAACAGAGGATCGCAGGAACGACCGCACGTTCACTCTCTTCTCGATGGTGTTGATAATCCCCTCCACCAACTCGTCGTCGCGCGTCTCCATCACCAAGTAATCGCCCACCGGCTCGAATCCCGACAGGCTCAGCAGCGCCATTCCACCCGTCGCCGTCGCCACCTTCTCCTGCAGCACGCGGCTGTCTCGTCGCAAACGACGGTATTTCGGATCGTTCTATGCCTCAGTTTACAATACGGTGTGTACAATCGCCGTGTTCTTTAGAATCTTCTGGATCACCACCAGCGCGTTCCTGCCGATGTTGTACTGCGATTGCGCGTAGATTGAGTCCACCAGCAGCACAATCTTCTCCACGCGACTCGTTTCCTTCACCACACTACCATTCACGAAACCTTCTGCAATTACGTCGTCTTCGGAGTGAAGTGGTGATCCGAGTTGAATTGCGCCATCAGCATCGCCTTCTCCTTCTCCGCCTTCTTTCTCTCCGCCTTCTTCTTCTCCGCCTCTTGGATTCGAATCTCCCGTGCAATATCCGCCCTTGTCTTCTCCCTCACAACATCAACCACTCGCGTCTTTTCCTGCAGCAATCGCTTCTCCTACTCATAACTCCACGCACTCTTTCCCACTGCCGCATCCCACGCACTCAACTCTTCCACCCTTCCCTCTGTGGACAGAGCGAGTGCGATTTGAATCAGATCATCGAAAGGGGTGTTAGGATTCTCGTCCACGGCCATGCTCACGACGACGGGAGAGAAGCCCATCGCCAGCAGCCGGTCCTTGTTCGAGAGAGGTTCGGGAATGGGATCCGACGGCTTCTCCTCCACCTCCATGGGTTTGATTTCCTTCTCCTGCTGCTTGTCTCCTCCGAGGACGTGCGCTTTGCCAAAGTAATCGTCTACACACTGAAAGCGATTTGACAACACGACTCCTCATACGCTCAAAGGGATAGTGGTCCATGTAGTCATCCTCCTCCGTAGACATTTCGCGCGATTCCTCGCTGGAATCGTCACTTCGGCGATCATCCTCATTCTCGGGGAGAACTAGCTGTGTGTACTGCTGAATCTTGGCTTCCAGCAAATAAGCGTCTGCCTTTTCAAGGCGTTCCCGCTCTTCTCCACAAAAGTAGAAGATGAAGGTCGGAAAGGTCGTCACATTACACGCCTTCACTTCTTCTACATAGCGCTCTCCATTGATGCGCACATACAGTCCCTTCGAGTACTTGCGTGCCAAAATGCTGAAAGGCTGCGCGATTTCTTTGCACTCCTCCGAGCTATCGCATGAGAATCCATTCCAACAGGTACTGCAGCGAGTAGAATTCGATGCATGTCATCACCCGCTCTTCCTTGTTCAGCCACAGAGACAGGTTTCCGCGGAACTCGGATATACTCATTGTGAATGTGACGACAAAAACGGCTTAACGGAGAAGGAATCTGTGAACAAACAAGTCACCAGATGTTTCCGCCAAAGAACGGAGAATAGTTGTCACGACAGAAGTGCCGCTGTCTTCTAAAAGAGTACGGGTTGCAGTAATAGGGATTCGTGTAGTCCTCTTCCTCCTCCTCCCCTTCCTCGTCACGCGGGTCATAGTACGCAGCTCCGCCACGCTGCTCACGCTCATACGGGTCGTAGGGATCGGCATCCACGGCATGCGTGTGGGGCGAGCCAAAGAAGGGCATGCGCACGTACATCGGCTGCTGCATGCGTACACGGGCAGGCGAGCGAATCGAATACGTCACCTGAAGAATGCGATCGCCATCGAAGTACATCACCTCGGGAGGGACGGAGAGGTCGACGCACTCGTCGGGAATTGGAATCACCGTCGTGAACGGCACATAACGGCACAACGAACGCGATTCGAAAAATGGGGGGAAGGTGGGGGCGGCACGCTTCACAGGCACGACACGATAACCATCAATGACGAGAGAGGGCGTGGGGAGGTCCGTGCGGGTGGCGCAGCGCAGCGAGTGCTGATCGAAGTCCACATCCAGAATCACGACGCATATGCGGTTGCCCTGTCGCAGCCACTGGTACTTGGGCTGGTACGTCGAGCGGACGCATTCTGGTCCGGGTTCCACTTCTGGTTCCGCTTCTGCCGATTGCATCGGCATCATCTTCGGAGTGTGAGCCGGGGTCGCCTTCTCGCTCATCACCTCGTCCAGCGTCTCGTCCAGCATGTGATCCAGCGCCTTCTGCTTCCTCTTCTCCTGAGCCGCCGCGATCATCTTTCGAATCTCCTCCACCCGTTCTTCCTCTAGACCACGCTCTGCCTCCTCGTCGCGCTCGCGGTACTCGCCTCGTTCCTCCTCCATACGGCGCTGCAAATCCTCCTGCGCGTAGGCCGCGCGACGCGCCGCATCGAACTCATCCGCCGAGAAGACGGGCACGCGGTGCACCGACTCCTGGCGACGGAGACGCGGCTGACTGGACACGACGTGGACGGGAATCTCGATGTCCTTCTCCGCCTCCGAGGCATCTTCGGCGGGGAGCTGCGTAATCACCTGCTGGTAGCGAGGGGAAGACACACAGCTGCGGTAGAAAATGGATAGGGCAATGGCGGCTTTGTGCAGTTCCGTGATGACGTCCTGCAGATCCATGATCGCCTTCACCACCTCCTTTCGGTTCTTCTTGATTTCCACATCTCCGTTGCTCTCAATCGCGTCCAGCTTCACCAGCAGCGTTGTCAGTCCCTCGTTCAGCGCCGCGCACTCGTGCTCGTAGGAGCCGTACTTCAAACGGATGGAAGAGAGGTGGTCTTCCTTCATGGCGATCGACTTCCAGTGATTGAAGCACGCACGAAGAAGCAGCTTCTCCTTCTACCCAGTCACTCCCTATCCACAGGACGCACCTTCTTCGACAACTTCTTGTACTCCTTTTGCTTCGTCGACACGATCTCCCTCACTTCGGCAATGGATGCCAGCGCCTTGCTCCGCATCTCCTCACTCACTCCAGTATCTGTTTCGCTCATTCTTGCACGACCGAGCCCAAGGGAAGAATAATACTGATCCTTCTCTTTTCCGTTGTGTTCTCAGCATAATTGTGGTGTGATGCTCCACTCGAATTCATCACTCGTTGGACGACATTAGCAATCCATCATGGTTTCCTCCTCCTTTTCCCACTGACATGCAGTGTGTAAGACAATGCTAATTTCATTCCCACGATGCAAAACGAGAAGGAAGGATGTCACGCAACAATTACCACACACATGTGCAAATGACCCCAAAAGAGGGGCTGCCTCTCCGTTGAAACTGGGACTCTTCTGGGTATTGCATTCCGCAGAGACAATCGTCACAATAACTACTGATAATCCAATGATGAGAGCATTTTTGGTGTTGTCTCTGGTCTGCGGCCTGGCCTCGGCCGGCTTCCTCTCCAACACGAAGCATGCCTTCAAGGAAGGTGACGCTATCAATCTGAAGGTCAACGGCTTGTTCTCCTCGAAAACCCGTATTCCTTACGAGTACTACTATTTGCCTCTGCCGAAGGTGGGCCCTCTTCGGGGCGTTTGGTTATGGCGTAGCCAAAGGAGACGATCCACAAGGCATCTTCTCTCGGCGAATTGCTGACGGCGAACCACATCGAGAACTCGGTGTTTGACGTGAATGTGCTCAAGAACTCTGCCTGTTGGAGATGGCGAAACAAAATGAGGCGTAGGCAACGTGGTGGGCGAGATGGACTACGAGGCCAAGGAGGTGAAGCAGTTCGTCGATTTCATCGCCAACGAGTATCTCGCGGAGGTGCTGGTGGACAACCTGCCCGGCGTGATGAAGGTGGTGACCTCCGACAACTACACCTACTACGGCCACGGCTTCCCCGTGGGCGGTGCTCTGGTCCACTACGGCAACAGCTCGGTCGTGGGCTACGCGCTGAACAACCACCTGGACTTCAAGATCTTCTACAACGAGAAGGAGATCAAGGACTCCTACGTCATCGTGGGATTCGAGATCACGCCGCGCAGCGTGCGCTACAACTCGAAGGAGGAGGTGAGCAGCATGTGCGGCCAGCAGAAGGTGCCCTCGATGAGCATCCAGGGCAAGGGCTCCAAGATGGTGAATGATGTTCGTGTCACTTCACTTCCTCACGGCTAGAAGGTGCACGTGGTCTTCACCTACTCGGTGCAGTGGCTGCCCTCCACCACCGCCTGGGCGCACCGCTTCGACCACTACAGCAACAGCAACTTCCGCGCGGAAACCCGCCGCATTCACTGGTTCAGCATCATCAACTCTCTTCTGGTCGTCATCTTCCTCTCCGTGCGTCTCGCCTCCACTCCTCACGCTTAGGGCATGGTCGCCTTCATCGTGGTGCGCACCATTTTCCAGGACTTCGCGCGGTACAACCGAGTCGATGCGACTCCACCGCTTAAGGCGTAGCTGCCGACGGACGAGGCGGAGGAGGTGGACACGGACGACAGCGGGTGGAAGATGGTGCATGCGGACGTGTTCCGGCCGCCGGAGCACGGGCTGATGCTGCTAAGCGCGATCGTGGGTACGGGCGTGCAGGTGGGCCTCATGCTGGTGGCATCGGTGGTGCTGGCGCTGTGCGGATACATCTCGCCGGAGAGCCGCGGCACGATCATCAACCTGCTGCTGGTGCTGTACGTGGTCTTCTCCTTCGCCAACGGGTACGTCGCCACGCACCTGTACCTGAGCTGGGGCGGCAAGCACACCAAGCAGACCATCCTGCTCACGGGCACGCTCCTGCCCTGCGTCGTCTTCGGCATCTACAGCGTGCAGAACGCCGTCTCCGCTTACTACCACTCCACCACCGCCGTCTCCTTCTTCTCCATCCTCAAACTCGTCGGGATTTGGCTCGGCCTCTCTCTCCCGCTTGTCTTCATCGGCGCCTACCGCGGAATCAAGAAGGCGCCCTACGAGCCGCCCGTCGCCACCAGCGCCATTCCGCGCGAGATCCCGCCGCAGCCGTGGTACGTGCGAAGATTGCCGCTCATTCTGGTGGGTGGACTGGTGCCGTTCGGCGTGGTGTTCGTGGAGCTGTACTTCTTCCTGTCGTCGATGTGGATGGGCTACGGGTACTACCTCTTCGGGTTCCTGTTCATCGTGATGCTGATTCTGATCATCACCACGAGCGAGATCTCGATCGTGCTGACGTACTCCCTCCTGTGCACGGAGAACTACAACTGGTGGTGGATGAGCGTCATCGCCCCGGCGTCCTCGGGCATTTACGCGTTCGCGTTCTCCCTCTACTATCTTGTCGTGGCGTTTAACCTGGACAACATGCTGATCATCGTGGAAAGCGTGGGCTACCTCCTCATCCTGTCCGTTGTGTTTTCGCTGTTCACTGGCTGTGTTGGGTTCCTGTCCTCGTTCCTTTTCGTGAATGCCCTATTCGGAAGTGTGAAGGTTGATTAGTGTGTCCTCGGCTGTTTGTTGAACAATCGCGCGCAAGGGTACAGATGAAATGCTTAGACAGTCTTCTTCTTGAACACGTACAGCTCAGTTCCCTCCTCGATTCCGTAGTAGGAGAGCTTCTTCTCCAGATGCAGGATCTTATCGCCGATCATGATCTGCACCTCGTCGGTGGCCAGGTTCGTCACAGCCTATTGGTAACGTCCGCGCGCTCTTCCCTACGGAGATCTTCTTCTTGAGCGAAAGGAGCCAATCGCTGGGCTCCACCTCCAGGTCGTACACGTTGTCGAAGTATTTGGCAGTAATATGCATACTGTGGTTCAAGATTATTATGAGCCGCAGGATTCGCTAGGATCCGTGATTATCAAATTAGGAGCGGGTCGGGTGTTCATTTGGCAGGCTTGACGCCTTCATTCCGTCGCATGACGGCCCTATTTTTTACGCTGCCACTGGAACGCAACGGAACAAGTCAGCAATAAATGGAGCGGGGTCATTGTTGTTTTCTCCGTGATGGGTCATCATTGTTCACTCGAGATACGGGGTCTTTTCGTGAAGGGCATGGAGGCGGCTTCCATGGTTCTTCCCCAGGACAGAGCATTGAACAATGTTGTGGAAGTACAATCCATTCCTATATGCACGGGCATTTCCTGTGTGATTGTCCATCAACCCCGCTTTCATCCATCCCATTTGTTTTCATATGGAACGCAGGATAGGAAGCAACAGAAACACATAACTGCATAACACAACAGAGACATAACACAAAAGAAGATAGACTGTGTGATTTGTTTTTCCCGTACGTCGAGTACGCACTCCTCTGAGCGACTAGCAATGTCCAATCCGGAAATCACGAATTGTGCTGAGAGGAATGATTGCGACGGGATCCGACGGTGCTTGATGAATAATCACCCCGTGGACGCCCAACGCCCTGTAAGCGTTGCAAGCAATACCCTCATGGCTAGGACGGACGAACCGCTTTTCTGATTGCCTGCCTTTACGGTTATATCGAAGCCGCGTCTCTTCTTGCGGACAGCGGCGCAAACATCCTCGCCAAGAACAAAGCAGCGCGCGTAATCGCTCCATCACGCATAGAAAGGGAGAAATGCACTCGCACTCGCCGCAATTCGGAATCACGTGGATATTGTGGCCTTCCTCATCACAAAAGGACTCAGCGCGGAGGAGAGGGACAATGTGGATATATGAATCCTTCATCATGGCATAGAAGGGAAACAACGTACTGCAACTGGCGTGTCAGCAGGGGAGTAACGAGACCATCGAGTTCCTGCTCGGTCAGAAGCTGATTTCCAACGTGAACGTGAAGAACACGGTGCATTTTGATTCTTTCAGTGATGCCTAGGACGGATACGACGCATTGTTGCTGAGCATCGAGGGAGGGTGCAAGCCCTCGACCATCATTTCGCTGCTCCTCTACGGAGCCAACGTCAACACGCTGACTCCCGTTCGGATGCGCCGTCGACATCATCTCTAGGAAGGACGGGACGTGCTGATGGAGAGCGTGCGCCACAACCGGACGAAGCTGTTCCACGTGCTCTACCAATACTCCAACATCAACATCAACCGCATTGACGCGGTGATGCCATCGCGATTGGCTCACGCCTAGGAGGGGAACACCTGCCTACACTTCGCCTGCAGCCGCGGCAATCTGCACGTCATCAAGGCGCTCCTCCATCGCGGGGCCTTCATCAACGTCAAGAACAAAAAGGGCGAGTTCCCCGCGGCAATCGCGCGAACCGCACAGCACGACGCCTGCGCCGCCCTCCTCGAAGCCGTCGCCGGTACGTCCCCGTGGGACTGTTGAATTCTAGCGCCGCCGCCCGATCCGCGCGTGATGTCCGTCACGCTCACAGCGGATGACAAGGGCTGTATGGTGCAGTGGTCGGACCCGCGCCCGAAGAACTACTACGCGACGCTGACGTCGGCGGAGATTCAGGTGAAGCAGCAGAAGCTGTTCGACCCGTGGCGCACGGTGAGCGTGGTGATGGTGGGCTCGCAGCCGCTGAAGGAGGCGGTGGTGAGCAAGACGGTGAGTTACGGGGAGAACGAGTTGACGGACGTGGATTCGGAGGACGATTTGATGGAGCGAAGCGAGGTGGAACACAGCTGCACGCTGCTGCGAAGTCAGGAGGAGCAGTTGGAGCGGAGGAAGGAAGTGTCCAAGGCGGAGAAGCGTCTGCAGAACGTGTTCGAGCTGACGGGCTTGTCGCCGCGCACCTCCTACCAAGTGCGCGTGCGCTGCGCCAACAAGTACGGCTGGGGCAACTACAGCAAGGCGTTCTCCTTCTCTCCGCGGGACTGTGGCCCTTCTCGCGCGGCCTGAGGCGTAGTGCGCGAGGAGTTCAACCCGGCGGACGCGGTGCAGGCGTTCGTGCGGCGCGCGTCGACGTCGGCGACGCCCGAGCCGGCGAGCGGGAAGAAGGAGAAGTTGGCGGTGAACTGGGACTCGGTGAACCAGACGGTGTTCGACGCGGCGAACGAGAAGAAGGTGGTGAACATGTCTTCGAACGAGATCATGATGGCCGTGCTGAACAAGGGCGTGAAGGAGCTGGACGCGATGATCGAAAAAGGGGTGGACTTTGGGGCACTGCGGAATAGCAACGGCATGTCGTTGTTGCACGCGGCGGCGGCCTCGAGCAGTCCGAACGCAATGGAGATCATCATGGAAATTGTCAGGCAGATGCTGATCGATGTGAACGACCGCAGCAACGTCGGAATGCTGTCGTGGCGTGAGCCGTAGAACGAGTCGACGCCGCTGCACTACGCGGTGTACAACAACAAGTACGAGGCGACGGTGTTTTTGCTGCAGCACAACGCCGACCCCACACTGGCCGACGCCGTTGGGTTCGAGAACAAGAGTGAGGGATAGAATGGCACTACGCCGTTTTTGCTGGCGGCGGAGCGCGGCAATCTGCAGTTCTGCTCCATTCTGATCGACGTGCTCACGCCCGAGCAGAAGCACGCCTGCGACAAGAAGGGGCGCAATGCACTCGCCTTAGCGATTCAGAACTCTCACCTGCACGTCGCCGACTTCCTCATCCAAAACGGGTTTGACCCGGCCGTCAAGTTACCGCCGCCACACGCGTGGAACCTGCTGTTCCTGGCGGTGGCGAGCAAGAACGACAAGACGGTGGAGTACTGTATGCAGCTGGGCATCTCGCCGCTGGAGGAGGACGGAGTGGGTAAGGAGAGATGGAGTGAGCAATAGAACGAGATGAACGCGATCGAGTTCGCTCACCAGCGCGGGTGTGACCGCATTGCTGCGCTGCTGGAACACTATTCCGCGCTCCCGCCATCTGTTCGCATCATCACCATCTCGCCCTCTCACACCTCCGCCACGGTGGTCGTGACTCTGCCCACACTGCCCGAGACGCACCCGCTCTTCGCTCTGACGCGCGTGGAACTGAGCTACAAGCGCAGCGGGTTCCTGGGCTCCTCGACGCAGCTGACGCAGGCAGCCTCCTCCTCGCCCACCGTGGAGTTCCAGCTGAAGGGCCTGTCGCCCGGGGCGGAATACAAGCTGAAGGTGCGCTGCGCGAACAAGAACGGGCTCAGCGAGTGGAAGTCGGGGATTGCGTTCTTCACGCTGAACGAGGAGAAGGAGGAGAAGGAGGAGGAGTTTTTGCAGGAGGGTGGCGTGGTGGTCACTCGCTACCAGCCCCACGCGTCCACTCGAAAAGTTGGGGTAGGTGGGGGTGTTGGGTTTCACAATGCAGATGCACCAGGACGTGTTCGACGCGCTCGACGCCGTTGACGTGTCCACGCTTCTCAAGATCCCACCGGCCACTGTAGCGGCGGCGCGCGACGCGGACGGCCTGCCCGCTCTGCACCACGTGATGCTGAACGCTGTGCTGTGCGTGGAGGAGGCGGAGCGCCTGGTGGACGTGCTGTTGGGGATGAATTGCGAGCCGAGCGTGGCGGTGGACGCGGTGGGTGTGGGGTGTGTGTGTGATGATCAGATGGGCTTCAAGAACGTGACCGCGCTGCACTGTGCCTGCACGCAACCGTCGCCAGCACTGCTGTCCTATTTGCTGCGCTGCGGATTTGATGCATCGGAAGGCACCACCAACTCCGTGCCGTCTTCTCTCTTCTTCGCGCTGCTGGCCGACACGCCCGCTTGTCTCGAGTTCCTCCTCCACCACGGGTTCTCGCTCGACCAGCATGGCAACTTTTTGTCGCTTCTCCACCTCCTCATCATCCTCCATAAGACGTCCTCTTTCCATCGCTTCCTCTCTTTCTTCCTCGCTCACGGTCTCACCCTCAACGCCCAAACCGCCTCGGGCGACTCTTATCTTCACCTCGCCGTGCGTTACCACAACACAGAGGCCATCGCAGCGCTCATCGCACACCACATCAACCAAACCCTCACCAACAAACGTTCTCTCACCGCCTACCAGCTCGCGGAGCAGATCGCAGCGCCTTCTCTCATGGACGTGATGCTTTCTGTGTATCGCGTGCCGCTCGTTGTGGTCACCCCTATTTCGACAACCGTCCGCGGAGACCGACTCGCCGTGCGATGGAAGCCTACGCGATTTGCGGCGATTCCTGCGGTGGAGGAGTATCAGGTGGAGGTGACGAACACGCTGCTGAACCAGTCGGTCTTGCTTCCCGCGGGGATCAAGACGAATTGTGGGAGAGGGCGTGGGAGGTGAGAAATAGACCTGTTTTTGTGCATTCCGCTGTGTTACCATCGCTGGGTGTTCTGCCGCGTGCGCGCGCGCAACGAAAACGGGTGGAGTGAGTGGTCTGAGGAGAGTGCGTACGTGGAGGGCAGCAGTGAGGAGAAGGTGAAGATGCGCAGTGAATGTGGGAATGAGGGGGAACGGTGAGGCGTAGTCTACGCGTGGCTGTGGAACAATGGGCTGGAGCGAAGCTACACGGAATTGATGATGAATGAGGTGGAGTCGCTGGAGAGCTTCGCTCAATTGACAGAAGATAAGACCAACGGTGGAATCGGGAAGCGGGAGTGACGGATAGATATGAATTTGGATTTGGAGATGAAGGAGCATTTGCTTGAAGTCCTTCCCTCTGTCGTTGAGGATGTTCGCACCGGGTACCAAAGCGTTTTGAAGAATCCAAAGACCAACTTCGCTGCATTTGAATAGGCGTTGCTTTTGCTGTTTCCCACACACACAAGCGACACGCATTTTACTGCTGAACGCGAGTCATGTCTTTCTACAACGTTGTGGCTTTGCACACCGATCACGAATAGGAGGAGGGGAATCAGAACCTGAGTCTCAACGAGGTGTTTGACGACAGCGATGAATCCGACGAGTTGGACGTGTAGGCGCTTTTCCACTCAGTGAGGTGTGCTAATTGCGTAGGAGCGGAGTTGCGAACTTGGCTTCTGCCCATCTTCACAAGAGCATTCAAGTTACGGAGGATAACCATTTCAAAGTGAGCAGCAATACCGCCGAGCTGCCAAAGAACGTAGCGGCAACGGTGCTGCTCCTCATGGCGTAGACATACCTGCTGAGACTCCCTGCCGCGTTCGGAATCGCCACGACGCCATTTGACAAAAACAAATATTCGGAAGAAGAGGAGATCGCCGAGCTGGCGGAGAAGAAGCGCGTGTCTCGCTCGGAAGCCCTCATTCGCTGGCGGTGGAAGCGAAACGCCGATGGCACGATCGTACGCTGTTATTCTGTTGATTGACTAGTAGGTGCACGACGCGAATGGCAAGCCCGTGCGCGAGCCCAACGCGCGCATTGTGCGGTGGTCGGATGGGAGCTACCAGCTGCTCATTGGCGACAACAACGTGATCGATCTCCAGATCGAGGACAACACCGTGAATTCCCAATACATTGCTTCTGTCGACGTTCTTCTTCTCTTCTCTGCTTATGTGTAGAAGGCAACAAACACGTCGACCGAGGCGGAGGGTAATTCCACTCGCATCGCCTCATTCCTAGAGGACATGTTGCAGATCCGCAGCTGTCTGGACAAGCGCATCATCTTCTCGCCTCATCATATGGCGCCGGTTCCAGAGTCCGTCCAGGAGAAGGAGACGAATGAGCTGAATTACGTGATGAACCCGCCGATGAAGGTACGAATGCGCTGTGCGAAGTGAGTGGAATAGAGCGGAGCCAAGTCGAGAAGAAGAGGCACGCGCAATCACGCGGTGAAGGACAAGGAGATGGACCGTGATTTCTTGGTGGGTGACGACGAGGATGACGAGATGAACCTGTCGAACATCAAGGAGAAGGGTCGGAGTGGGAGATACACGGACGGTGGGAGAGATTATCAGACTTAAGGTGTAGAGTACTACGACGACGATTCGGAGTACTGAGTGCAGGTGGAATGGTTGTTGTGTGTTTGTTTGAAAGGAGTTGGAGACGCATTTCACATTCTTCTTCCACTCGGACTCTCTTCGCTTCATTTGCATTCTCCCTTCCGTTGGATGCAACATGGATGATTTGTTTGACGGAATCGACTTCAGTGCCATTGATGCCATGGAGAAGGACGCGTTGATACTATACAATCCTGTGATGTCATAGAATGGAGGAAACGAGCGAGACGAAGAGGATCTGCCTCACTCCCACTCTTCCCCGAAGACCCACAATGGTTTACGGGAAAGTGAGGGAAGTCAACCAGAGAATGCATTCCGAGGAACCGAACGACTATGACGTTGTGCTTCGCATGACCGTTTTCATTCCGGGTCAGAAGGCGTATCTGGACACGGCTGTGGTGAAGGCAGAGGAAGACGAGGAGTTTGAAGTGGTTCTCCAGGATGAGTGGAAAACCACGATGGTCCAGTCGGACGATCGCGTGAACGTGGTGCTATTCACTCCCTCTACCCGTCCACATCATGCGTGCGTGTCCAACAAGAACGACAACTACTTGATCGTGTTTCCGGACGTGCTGTTCACGGCAACGAGCATCGCGTCCTCCTACTGCTGCCTTCGGAGGTCCCTCCTTTCCAACTTCATCCGATCGTACCAAGAATCCAAGTACTCTCTGTTTGGACGGATCCGCCACGACCTATTCGAGGTATGCGCGTCGAAGTGCGTTTAGCGTAGTATGCTTCGTCGCTCATCCATCAAAGGGAGATCGTGACCTCCTCTCCTCAGGCCCGCACCGCGCGTCTCGTGCAGACCCTCCACACGAAGATACTTGGCTTGCTGAAGGACAACATCGAGCCCTTTTACGCGAATTCCATCGACATTCGCGAGGTGTACGAGGGCCTTCACGCCAGCATTCCAGGCATCATCCAGTGGTTTTACTTGTGCTTCCAATCCATTTCGCACCAAAACGACAGTGGTGTGCAATTGCGATTCGATCAGAAGGAAGTGTCGATCGAAGCGATCGAGGCGACGGAGGAAACGCTATGGTGTCCGGAGTGGGGTCTGAAGGGTGTGTTGGACACGGTGTGCGATGTTCAGTGGAATGGGCAGAAACGGAAGATCCCCGTGGAAATCAAAACCGGAAGCGAAGACCCGATTTCGCATACAGTTCAGCTGCTGCTGTATTCCGTGATTCTTGCCCAGTTTAACGAAGAGATGGAGTTTCCTCTGATTCACAACGGCACGTTCAGTGGTTGCTTGATTTACCTGAAAAGTGATTCCCTCGCTTTGCCCGAGAGAAGGGAAGACGAGTGCTACGAAGAAATCAAGAACGAATTAACCGCGGGAAAGCGAGGCCCCTACATTTCCCAGCTTCTTCTGGCGGTGAAGAAGAAAGCCGACGCGGTGACGCATCATCTCTCTACCGCGTCGGCGCTTCAGATCCGAGAGAAGCCGATGAAGACAGACCATTGTCGCTCGATGCTGGTTCGACGCAACCTGCTGGCGAGCTACGCAGAGAAGGAGAAGCGACGTGTGAAGAAGCAGATACAGCAGTTGGAGAGCAAAGAGTGCGAGATTGAGGATTTGGTGGGAAAAGAAGGGAGTTTCAACGTGTAGTTTGAAACGCCCATTCTGCCTGCAGTCTGCAGCAACTCCTTCTACTGTGAGAAGTGTCCCACACTTTCCTTCTGCGCGCTACTGTCGCGAATGCCCCGCTCCGCCTCCGAAGACGGAATCGAGCCCGTGTCCAATCCGGTGATTCAGCGAGTGAGCGAGGAAATTGCCGAGTCGTCTCTTCAGTACTTCACGCGATGGGTTTCTCTGTTTCTCCTTTTTCATGGGTAGTTTTCGCTGATTCAAATCGAACGCGCGGTCGCTTCGCGCCAAAACCACGACTGTTTCTGGCGCATGTCTTCAATGAAACGCCAGAACGACGGCGAAACGGCCCTGCAAGCGAAACTCCTCTTCACAGAGGACTGTTCTCGCTTCAAATCCCACCACCGCCACACCTTTTCGGATGTGTGCGTTCCCTGTTGCGGCTTCCGCGGTTCGTTCTGCTGCTTCGAGCTGATTCCGTCCACGCCTTCGCCGGAGCAGGCAGCGCTGCGGGCACGTCTTCTCACCGCCTTTGCAGAGAGCGATTCGGTGATTATCTCCACACGCGACGGGCGCTGGGCGATCGGTTATGCCACAGTCACCGCCGTGCTGACAGGCGACAACCTTCCCTCGTTCCAGTCGCAGGCGGAGCTGCCGTCGCTGTCTGACGCCGTGTCGTCCGACCCGCGCGTGTGGTTGTTTGTTTCCTCCTCCTCCTTCACTCTGCCTTACCACCACTCGCCTTTGCACCAATTCTTCCGAATCGATAAGTACAAGAGCATTGACACCAGTTTGATTGCCGTGAACAACCTGGCCACCTTTGCGGCCCACATCCAGGCCTCCGCCTCCACAGCGCCTTCGCAGGACACCTTCTTTTCACAACGCGGAGTCGATTTGAACCAGAACAACACACAAATGACTTATCCGGCGCTGAAACGCCTGAGAGAGATCCTCATCGAAGGGAAGCCGCCGCGCATGGCGTGTCACTATCGCTCGATGGAGGCGTTGCTGAACGACTGTCCCAACACGCACAGTTCCCTGCTGAGAGCGGTGAGAGCGTTGGTGTCGCGATGCAACGCGGACCAGACGGCGGCCATCCTGCACTGCTTCAACAGCGAGGACGTGGCGATCGTGCAGGGCCTTCCGGGAACGGGCAAAACCACCATCATCACCATCATCGTTCTCATCTCCGTCCTGAAGAACCAGCGCGTTCTCCTCTCCTCACACACTCACACGGCCATCGACAACGTCCTCATCAAACTCCTGCCCTACCGTTGGGTTGTCGTCATCCCTTCACTCGCAGACTTGCCCACTCTCCGAATTGGCGACTATTCGCGTCTCCATCCCTCCGTGCGACAGTTTCACCTCTCCCAGCGCTGGTCTGGCTCATTTGACGAGTATGTCTCCATCATGAACGATTCGCTCATCGTCGGCGCCACGGTCTATACCAGTGTCGCACAGTTTCCACGCGGAGTGGTGTTCGATCGGTGCATCATCGACGAAGCCGGGCAAATCACCGAGCCATCCACGCTGCAAGTGATGCTCCTCAGCCACAAGACGCTGTTGGTGGGCGACTCGATGCAGCTTCCGCCTCTCGTGCAAAGCAACAACTTGATCGACGACGGTCTGAGCGAGTCGCTGCTGTCCCGGCTGGAGAAGGCGTTTCCGGAGTGCGCGGCACGTCTTTGCATCCAGTACCGAATGAACAAGGGCATTATGGCGCTGACGAATCATCTTATCTACAACCACTGTTTGTCTTCCGCCAGCACACAACTGGATTCCGCGGTGCTGACTCTCTCCCTTCCGCCGTCCATTCCAAACTGGGTGGCCACAACCCTCCTGCCACAACACTATGTGGTGTTTGTGAACACTGATTCGTGCTGGGGCGAGAAGAACCATGAGATTCCTTCTGCTGTGTCGAGCAGTCATCAGAACCCATTTGAGGCGAAAATCGTGGAGAATTTGGTGACACAGATGGTGGCAGGAGGAATGGAGTGCGCGGATATAGGCGTGATTTCGCCGTATTCCGCGCAGGTGGCCTGCTTGTCGACCTGTCTGCGGAAGTACTGCAAACTGTAGGAGAGAAATGAAGGTTTGACAGTAGGCACAAGCCCCACGGAAGGCAACGGGACAGCTGCTTTCTGGAGGTGTCGACGGTGGACCGTTTCCAGGGCAGAGATAAGGATTGCATCATCATATCATTGGTGCGAAGCAATGTGGAGCAGAACGTGGGAGAAGGAAGAGAGAGTGAGGAGTAGATTGGAGTGTTGTTGAAGGACTGGAGACGGATCAACGTGGCGTTCACGCGCGCGAAGAAGAAGCTGATTCTGATTGGTTCGGAGAGTACGTTTCAGAACTCTGCGATTTGGATGAAAGTAAAGGGAGGTGTGAGGAATGAGGAGTAGTGTATGAAGTATCTGCATCGTGAGTGTGTGGTGGTGAACGTGCGAGAAGAGGATGTGTGCTGGGTTGTTTGTTACAAACACCTCACTCCGATTTCTTTTCCTCGTTGCTAAAGTACCTTCCTCCTCTGTTGCCGCCTCTTCCGCCTCTGCCGCCTCTGCTACCGCCTCGATCACCGCCTCTACCACCTCTGAAGCCGCCTCTTCCTCTCTCACTTCCCCCTCTTCCTCTCTCACTTCCACCTCTGCCACCTCTGCCTCCTCTACCACCTCTGCCTCCTCTGCCTCCTTCGCTTCCTCCTCTTCCACCTCTGAAGCCACCCCTTCCTCTTCCTCTTCCTCTCACACCACTGGCACTGCCAACACCACTGGCACCACTGGCAGCATCCTCCTTCTTCTCACCTTCCTTCTTCTCACTCTTCTCCTTCTGCTTCTGCTCCCACGCCAGCCGCTTGGCTCTCCTCTTATCCAGCCGCTCCTTCTTCTTCTGCTCCTTCTCCTTTCTCTTCTCCTCCCTCTTCTCGTGGCACTTCTTCTGCTTCTTCTCCAAGCGCCGCGCGTACCGGTCCAGCAGTTTGATGTCCTTCAGCTCGTTGATGGTGATGAAGCGGTCGAAGCACGCCAGCGACTTGAGCTCGAGGGCGACAGGAACCGTCTCCGCCGATTCGAATTCCACAGCACTACGCATCATCACGGTGAAGAGATAGTACCCGTAACCCTCGATCTTGCCGTTGTTGTTGCGCACTAAAAAGACGGTGGAAACGGGAGCAATGGAGGAGAATGCCTCCTTCACACTCTCTTCCGTCGCCTCGTAGGGAACTCCGCGGATCACACTATAACTAAACGACTCCCATGATTTAGAACATGGAGCGCTTCAGGTCAAGAGCATTCAGAATCTTCAGCACTTCCTGGTGCTTCTCTTCGTTCTTCTTCTTGTTGAGCTTGAGCTCTTCCGACCGCTTCCTCCGCTCTTCCAGTCGCTTCTTCTCCGCCAACTTTCTCGCCTCCTTCTCCTCGCGCGACTTGCGCTGCTTCTCTCTCTTCTCCTGCTCCTTGGTCTTCTTCACCGGAATGAAATCCTCCTATCCATCACGCCTTCCAACCAGGAGCACTTGCTCGTCACTGCTCTCGTGTCCCACAAGGTTGGATTCAGCATCTTCAGCGTCAGAAGTGTCAGAAGCATCAGAGGCCGAGTCTTCTTCTATTGGTCAGCAAATCTCGACTTTCAGGTACCACTCGATTTGCTCTCCTCTATACATCACTTCACACACAGTATTCCCACCTTCCGAAGTGGAGATCTCCTTTTCCTCCTCCATTTCTTCTTCCTTTCTGATTTCTTGATCACTCATCGTAGTTCCGGACAGAAACAAACCTTTCTTGTGTCTCCTTGCCTCCCAACACAAGAACCGCGGGAATCCAACAAACAGACAACAAGGAAAACAGTCAATCCTGCAGCTGACTCCGCCGCAGCAGTCCCTCCATCACGCTCTTCTCCTTCACCATGTTGGTGGTGAGGAACAGGATCTGCAAGGCGGGATTCATCCGCTGCAGCAAACGGATCGCAGACACCTCCAGATAGGTTAGGCCTCCCACAAACACGATCACCACCACGCGCTTCTCGGACTCCACCATCTCCACCTCCTGCTCGCGGTGGGAATAGGAGACGCCGATCAGCTTCGTCACCTCTGTCATCGGCGCGGTGTTAAACAGCAACGCCTGCAGGACACGAGCGGAAATGGGCGCGTATCCCGAGGTGACGTAGCTAGGACGGTAAAAGGGCTGCAACAAGCCTACTTGACGTCGGAGGGCTCCGTTCCGTTGATGTCGTCGCGAACCAGACGCAGCTTGGATTTGATGGAAGAGTAGTTGGAGGTGGAATTGCGCTGCACCAAGAGACCGGAACGCTCCAGCGCTGACAGGAGCGGGAGATACTGGAATCCGAATTGCTACGGTGAATGGCGCGATGCGCTGCGTACCACCAGCAGATCCTGTCGCACGGCATCGAAGTCCTTCTTCTTCAACCCGCTGTTCACAATGGAGTACAGGATCAGGAAGTGAAGGATGGCTTCGAGTTCAATCTTCGTGTTAGTCTAACACGACGACGCACTTCTTCGTTCAGCATGTCTCGGATGGCGGGAAGGATGTTCTCTCCCTCCACCAGCTCGCGGTCGCGCTGCCACCGCGCGCCAAACTCCGCACCGTTCGTCTGGGTCGTCACGAGATTCGCAATCTGCCCATTCACGCTCCCCTCAATGCCCCACTCCCAGATGCGTCTGCACACTGTCCACGAGCTCCTGGATCGTTCCCACCTTCTTCACAAAGCTCGACAGCTCGCTGATGCTGCATTGGCTGTCCTTCGGTCTGGAGTTGTACATCGCTACAACTCACTCAGCTCGTTTGGATGTACCCTGCACCTCGTGCGACTTCTCCTTCAGGAACTTGGGAATGACGGAGATGTTGTAATCCGCAATCTCGCAGAACAGCATGTCGTTGCTGTTCATCGGGATGATGGCGGGAACGCCCTCCGTCTTTCCGACAATTCCGCCGTCGATCGAAATCGATCCCGCGTTGATGGTGATGAACTAGACAGTCAGCCACAAGCACAAGAGAAACCTCGTGGATCAGGGCTTCGTAGGTCAGAGGGGTGACGAATACACTGGCGAGGTCAATGGCACGGTCCACAATGACAAGATTCTGAATGGAGGACCTGCAACCCTATTCCATGAATGGCACCATCCATCCATTCCTTTGTGAAGAACTGGGAGGGTTTCTTGGCCTGCATGATGCGCATCACCGTTTCGCTGTAATTGCCGATGGTGTCGATGGTCTTGAAGGGACCGTAGATGATTTGAAGCTCGAGGAGGGTGTCGGCAAGGGTTTTGAGACAGGTCCCATCCTTGTCGCAATACAACTCGCCAAAGGAGTCCTCCAGCTCCATGCTCAGGATGTCGTTGTCGATAGGAACCATATCCAGGTGCAACTCGCGAAGACTCAAGAACTCGTACACCTTGTGGTCCCGGAGGTACTGCACCGCTCTCTGCGTTTCTCTCGGTACAAAGAAGAGATGGAAGGAGTAGTCGTTCCGTTCCTTCCGAAGAGCCGTCATTACCTGAATGACCTTATCCAGGGGGTCCTTGTCGGTCTTGCATATAAAAACGATGGATCGCGCTTCCGTAACGACGGGTTCTCCTGTGAGCTTGATGAAGGTGACGACTTGATTCTCCTAGGATGAAAACGGCTT
>OIWT01002035.1_pt1 | contig 21939 bp, 12 predicted proteins | sample 1587701 | NCBI WGS metagenome assembly OIWT01 (sample SAMEA3888904, study PRJEB22519) | human gut metagenome | biome: human gut; feature: human-associated habitat; material: faeces | place: Denmark | collected 2009
CCGAGACGACGCGGAGCGCGACGGTGGCGACGAGGCAGCCGCGCCAGACGGACGAGCGGTACACGGCGTTGCGGAAGAAGGACGTCCAGAGCACGGCGGTGCCCGTGCACGGGAGGACGAGGGTGCTGAGGATCGCGAGCGCGAGGAACGCGGCGCGCGGCGCGGCGAGCGTGGCGGCCATCTGGCTCGACGCCGACGACGCGGCGACGGTCGTCGCCGATGCCGAGGGGCGCATCGTGCGCGTTGCCAACAAGGGCTCGAAGGGCGGATTCTTCGCGCAGAACCCGCATCAGGCGGCGGATGCGCCCTCCCCCTGCCCGACGCCGAGGCAGGGGACGCTCGGCGAAAGGGCCGCCCTTGCCTTCGACGGCGACGCCGCGCTCGCCCTCGTCGACGCCGCGCCCGCCACGACGAACCGCCGCGCCGCCTGCCTCTTCGCCGTCTGCGTGCGCGACGGCTTCGAGGCGACGGAGGGGAAAGGCTACTGGGGGTGCCCGTTTGCGCTCTACGACACGTCCCGGGCGACGTTCGACGACGGCAACGGCTACCATTGGGAGGAACTGGGCGAGACCTACAAGCTCTACAACGCCGGTGGCGCGGGGCATGGATGGGATTCGCCGTATCGGTGCGCCGACGGCGCGCCCTACGTCTTCGGGCACTGGGAGGAGCTGAACATGGGGCTGTTCGGGGCCGACTACGCCCTGCCGGACGGCACGCTGATGAACGACGTCCGTTCGGCCGACGGATCGAACACGCCGCTCCTCTACGATCTCGTCCAGCTCGGCGGGCGCTGCCGCGAAGGCGGCGTGCCGCAGTGGTACGGGCAGGGGAGCGCCAGGAACCGGATGTGGCGCGGGCGCATCGGCGAGCTGATCGTCTTCGACCGTTCGCCTGCGCGCGACCAGGTGGCGGAGATCGCGGCCTATCTGCGCAAGAAGTGGCTGGGGCTGGGCGCGGGCCCGGCGACGCCGCCCGCGTGTCTGACGGGCGGCGGGACGGCCGGCCCGGGGACGGCGGCGGCCTGGGAGGTCGCGGCGGGTGCGACGCTCGCGTGCGACGGCGCGCCGCTTGCGCTCGGCGACGTGACGCTTCAGGACGGCGCGGCGCTCGCGCGGACGGACGTTGCCGACGCGGGGACGTTCCGCCTCTTCGACGCGGCCTCGCTGTCCTTTGGCGGCGCGGTCTCGGTTTACGCGCCGTCGTTCCCCTCCGGCGACGTGACGCTCCTCACGGCGGCGTCCGTCTCGGGCACGCCGACGTGGTCGCTCGCGGGAGATGGCGCGGGGGCGCGCAAGGTCACGCGCCGGGGGACGGCCTTCGTCATCACCGCCCCGGGCCTCTATCTGCTCATCCGCTGATTGTCCAGCCACCGAGCCTCCGTGTCGTTCCGATACGTGGGTGCCAGATCAGTTCCCTCACAACGCCACGTACCGGGCCCGAACGCCACACACCGGGCCCGGCACGCGATGTACCCGCGCCGCCTCGGCGCGAACTCCATTCCGTGTCCGACGAAACTGGTTTCCGTGTCTCCGAGTCTCCCCCGTGCTCCGTGTTAACCGGCCGGAGGCGGGGGGCTATAATCAGGCCGTCTGGCGGGCGAGGAGGAACGTCGAGAGGGCGGAACAGGCGACCATCGTCAGCCAGAGGGCGGGGATGGTGGGGTGGAGGGCGCGGACGGTCAGGAAGAGCGGGACCCAGAAGAGGAGCGAAGAGCCGAACTGGATACGGAAGACGGTGAGCGTGCGGTGGCGGCCGCGCAGGTCGGCCTGGAGGATCTGCACGGCGGACTCGAAGAACGCCTTGACGCCGAGGATGAGGATGAGCGGGCGGGCGGTCTCGCCGAAGAGACGGAGGAAGGCGTCGTCGCCGGCGGGACGGAAGCCCGCCAGGAGCGTCTGCCCGCCGAGGAGGAGGACGAGCCCGAAGACGCCCGCATAGAGGGCCGTGAGGATGAAGGCGGTGGGGAGAAGGCGGTTCGCCGTGCGGGCGACCTTCACCTCCAGCGCCTGGGCGAGGCCCTGCGGAAAGGCCTGATAGACGCCGTTGACGGCAAAGGCGGCCGTGCTGGCGGCGACGGCGGCGGAGGGGCATTCGGCCAGCACCGCCGTGAAGGCGAAGAAGCCGCCGATGTCCACAAGCGAGCGGACGCCGTTCGGGAGGCCGAGGCGCAGGATTTCCAGGGCGTCGTGCCGCGTCACGCGCACGGGGCCGCGTGCGATGGGATGGCGTGCGCGGACCGCGCCGAGGATGAGGCAGGGGAGGATGTGCGCGAGCGTGGCGGCCCAACCGGCGCCGACGATGCCGTGGACGGGGAGGCCGAGGTGCCCGCCGATGAAAAGCGGCGCGAGGAGCATGTTGGCGGCGAAGCCGCAGACCGTGACGGCGCCCACGAGGTGCGTGCGGCCCTGCCCGGTGAAGGAACCGCCCAGCACGGCGGCGAGGACGGTGAAGAAGCCGTTCGCGAGGAGGATGTCGTAGTAGGCGACCTCGGCGGCGAGGACGTCGGGCTTGGCGTTGAAGAGCCCCAGGACGAAGTGGCCGACGGGGGCCGCGAGGACGAAGTAGGGCAGGGTGCAGAGCGTGAGCAGGAGCGCCGCGTGGAAGGTCGCGCACGCGCCGACGTCGTCGCCGTGGCCGTGGCGGCGCGCGAGGATCGTGCCGGAGTAGCCGAGGGTCGAGATGGCGAGGGCGGAGACGGCGACGGCCAGCATCGAGCCGGGGAGCGCGGCATGGAAGGCCTCCGCCGAGGCGCGGGCGAGAAACCAGTTCGTGACGAAGGTGTTCAACGAAAAGGCGAGCTGGGCGCAGGTGAGCGGCAGGGCGAGGAGTTGGAGGGAGAGGAGGCTTTTCATGGATGGGAGAGTTCCTGTGCGCGCCAGGCGCGCATCGTCATGCCGAAGCGCCGCTTGAAGAGCCGTTTGAGGTAGACGGCGGACCGCCAGCCGCAGAGATGGGCGATCGGTTCGATGGCTTGGTTGGGGTTGCGGAGGTGTTCCAGCACGCGATCGAGGCGCACGGCGGTGATTTCGTCCGTGATGCGGTGGCCCGTGGCGGCCTTGAAGCGGGTTTCGGCGAGGCGTTCGCTGACGCCGAGGACGGCCACCACGTCCGCCGCCTTCAGGCCGTCGCAGGCGGAGCGGCGGATGAGGTCGAGGGCGGCGACGAGGGGGCGGCCGAAGAGGGTGAGGCGGCGCGTGGAAAGGCGGGAGGTCACGCCCACGGGGGCGTAGGTGACCTTGCGCGGCGGGAGGGCGGGATCCGCCAGGCGGGCGGCGAGCAGTTCGGCGCTGAGGCGCCCGGCACGGCGGAAATCCGGGCGCACGCTGGAGAGCGAGGGGGATTGGTTGTCGCAGAAGGCGGGATCGTCGTCGACGCCAACGACGGTGAGGTCCCGGGGAACGGCGAGGTCGAGGCTGCGGCAGGCGTCGAGGACGGCGGAGGCGAACTGGTCGTTGGCGGCGAAGACACCGCAGGGCTTGGGGAGCGCGGCGAGCCAGGGGTTGAGCCGCTGGAGGAAGTCGTTCTTGTTGCCGAGCGTCCAGGGATCCTCCAGCACGTGGCAGGTGCGGCCCGTGGCGGCGAGGACGTTCGTGAAGCGCGTCCTGCGGCGGCGGCTCCAGAAGACGCGCGGACCCCAGCCGATGAACGCGAAGTGGGGACAGTCCCCCTTGGCGAGCTCGCGGTGCGCGGCTTCGGCGAGGGCGGCATCGTCGTTCATCACCGCAAACGTCGCCGGATCGGTCCACAGGGCCTCGCCCGGGTCGAGGTAGACGACGGGGAGGCCGGCCAGGGAGGACGCCTCGGGAAGGAGGTTCGAGGAACCTTCGGCGATGCAGCCGACGGGTCGCCAGTAGTCCAGGACCTTCGCGAACGGCTGCTGCAGGCGCTGGAGCTCGATTTCCTCCACATGCCAGCCCTGCGCCTTGGCGACTTCGCGGATGCCGTCCAGTTCGGCGAGGCGCGAACCCGCATGCAGATCGGTGATGAAGAGAATCGTGTCCATGCGGGAAGTATAGCAGAAGTTCGTCAGACCCGTTCAAGCAAAATGAACGGGAAATGAGATTACGATGCGGAAAAATCCTCGGCCGCTCCTTGGGAATCGTATTTTCCTCTTGGTATGCGGTTTTAGTTTTATTTTGTGTACGGTTTAGGTTCTTTTTCGCGGTGTGTCCTGTGCTATAATTCCAGCAAATGAACAATTCGCTTTAAGGAGTCGTAGAATGTCCCATTCATTTCGCATTGTGTGTTTCACGGGCCTTGTGGCGCTTGCCGGCACGGGCCTGGCGGCGGATTACTACGTCGCCCCGCAGGGGGACGACGCCAACACCGGGGCGGCGGAGGCGCCGTTCGCGACCATCGACAAGGCCGTCCTCACGGCGCGGACGGTGGGCGATGTCATCCACGTCCTCCCCGGCACCTATGAAACGACGCTCGGGATCTATGACGACAACAACGCGAAATGGGGGCCGAACCTCTGCGTGAAGATGGTCGGCGCGGGCGCGACGCGCGACAAGGTCGTCCTGAAGTCGCACGGCGCGCACCGCACGCTGCGGATGGCGGCGAACGCCTGGGTCGAGAACATGACGCTCGAAGGCGAACCCGACTTCCATGCCGACCGGGGCGGCGTCGTCGAGATGACGGGCGGCGTGCTGACGAACTGCGTCGTCCGCAACGGCACGACCACGGGCAACGGCGGCAACCTCTACATGACGGCGGGCGTCGTCGCGGACTGCGTGATTTCAAATGGCGCGATCAAGTCGACGAGCGCGGAATCGAACGGTCCGAAGGGCGTGAACGTCTGCCTGAACGGTGCGGCCCGCCTGCTCCGCTGCCATGTCGTCGGCGGAACGACGACCCGGAAGGACGATGGTACGTTCTACTACGAGCGCGGCAGCGTCCATGTCGACAACGCCTCCGCCCAGATCGACAACTGCCTTGTGGAGGGGTCGGCGTGTGGAGGCCTCCTTCTTCAGTCGGCCGGCGCCCAGGTCTACAATACGACGATTGTCACGAACGTCAGCTATGGCGTGTGGTCCTGGAGCGCGAACCAGACGTTCGTCAACTGCATCGTCTACGGCAACGTGACACGTGATTGGCACGGCAACCAGCCAACGGACGCCGCTGCAAAGTTCCGCAACTGCGCGATGGCGACCGGGGTTCTTTCCAAGGACAAGTTTCCGACCCTCGTGGAGATTTCGGACGGGGACTTCGCCGATCCCGCGAACGGCGACTGGCACCCCGTGCAGGGTTCCGCCCTCGTGGACGCAGGCGGCATCGACCCGCGCGGCGCGGCGGCCTCGGCGCGCGACCTCGACGGTAATCCCCGCATGAGCGGCGTCATCGACATCGGCTGCTACGAGTTCCAGAAACCGGACATCAGCGTACGCATCGACGGCCTGGCGCTTGACCGCGCCTATGCCCCTGCAACCGCGACCTTCACCCATTCCTCCGCGAACGTCACCTCGCCCGACGACATCGCCTACACCTACGACTTCGGCGACGGTTCCGAACCCGAGACGGTGACGGCGGGGACGGCGACGCACGTCTATGCGAAACCGGGCATCTACACGGTGATCATCACGGTCCACAACCGCGCCGCCGCGACGGAATCGGCGACCATGACCTACGAGGGCTATGTGCGCATCGCCTCCTCGACGGTCTACGCGACGGTCGGCAACACGGCGGCGGCGTTCCCGTACGACACGCCCGAAACGGGCTTCGCTTCTCTCAGGGAGGCGATCAACGGCGTTCAGGACGGCTACACGATCCTATTGGAGCCGGGCGTCTACGCGGCGGCGGACCAGACGTCGGTCACGAAGGCGCTGACGATCATCGGCCAGGGTCCGACACCCGAAAGCGTCATTCTCCGCAACACGACGGTGACGCCGGACACCTACTACCACCGCACGATCGAGCTGAACAACGCGGGGGCGTACCTTGCGAACGTGACAATCGAGGGCGGCTGCGTGCGTAACCACTGGGGCGGAAACCTACGTATCGCGAACGGTGCGACGGTTTCGAACTGTGTGATCCGAGGCGGCCTCGCGCGGGCCGAAAACGGCAACGCGGCCGGCGGTGCCGTCGTGATCGGCGGTTCGAATGCGGTTCTCACGCATTGTGTCATCTCGAACAACGTGACGGAGGGAACGTCGAACGACAAGGACTATGCGGGCGGTGCAATCTTCCTCGAATACGGCACGAAGGGGGCACGTCTCTCCAATCTGCTGGTCACGGGCAACCGCTATCTTCCGTCGGACGCCACGAAAGCCGGAACGGCGGGCATCCGCTTCGGCGGTGCAAACGACAACACGACGGTCGAGAACTGTACGGTTGTCGGCAATACGGTCGTGGGTTCGCTCCCCGACGATTCGGCGGGCATTTTCTGCACGTCCTGGCACTGCATGCTGCGCAACAACCTCATCGTCGGCAACGTCGAGACGAAAAAGGCGGGCGGCACATGTACGTCCGTGAGGCTTGACGTCAGCGACGGCAGCAACTACCAATATCGGAACAACATCACGGACGATGCGCAGATTGGCGGCTCCGCGACGAAGAGCACGGACAATCTGGTGGTCTCCGGCTGGAAGTCGCTTTTCAGGAATCCTGCGGCAGGCGACTACACGCTCAAGCCTGGTTCGGTGGCGTGCAACAGGGGGACGTCGAGCCTCACGTTGCGACCGTCGGTCGACCTGGCGGGCCGTCCCCGCGTCTTCGGCAAGGCCATCGACATCGGCTGCTACGAGTGCCAGTTGAAGGCCGGCTTCATCATCTCGATCCGCTGACCGCGCGGAATGGTGTATAATGCGTGTTCCACTGGAAAGCAGAGAGGTGCACATGAACACGCTGAAACGGATTTTCTTCCTTTCGTTCGCCTGGTCGTCCGCCGCCGCGTCGGCGCTGTCGCTTTCGGACTTCACGGCCGTCCACACGGCGCGCGTCACGCACGAGGGACCGAACCGGGTGCGGCTTGAACTGCCGAGCGCCGAATGGGACTGCGGGATCCGCCTCCGGGCCGATCCGCCGCTCGACCTCTCGGGGGCTAGATGGCTTGCCGTCGATGTGGAGAACCTTTCAACCGCCCGTCCGGCGCGCCTCACGCTCCACGTCTCCGCCGCCGATGCGGGCGGGGATTCGGGCGACCACGCGACGGCGATCCTGAAGCGGAAGCGCAGCGCCAACACGGGCATCGGGCTCAACCCCGGCGAGAAGGGGACGATGCGCCTCCTGCTCGTCCACCCCGGTGTCTACGGCGCCCCGGCGACCGCGCGAGGACCCGCCGTCCTCGACACGGCGCACGTCACCGAAATCGCCTTCAAGATGCAGTGGCCGTTCGAGGACGAGCGGGCGGACCTCGCCGACCTGCGCCTCTCGAACCTGCGCGTGGAGGGCGAACCGGACGCCGCGCGCTTCGTCCCGCCCGAAAAGTACCTTCCCTTCATCGACCGCTACGGGCAGTTTTCCCATGTCGGCTGGCGCTTCAAGATCACGTCGGACGCGGAGCTGCGGAACGACCTCGAAGCGGAGCGGACGCGCCTGCGTCCCGCGCCGGATGCCTGGGACCGCTTCGGCGGCTGGGCGAAGGGCCCCGCGCTCGCGGCGACGGGACACTTCCGCGTGGAGCGGATAGACGGCCGGTGGTGGCTCGTCACGCCCGAGGGACACCTCTTCTTCTCGGTTGGGCTCGACGTGACGCGCATCATGACGGACATCCCCAACGGCGCGCTCCATCCCGACTGGTACGAAGGGCCCGTACCCGCCGATGGACAGATGAAGTTCACCATCTGGAACCTTGAGAAGAAGTTCGGAAAGGCGGATTTCGCCCCGGACTACTATGACCTCGTCCTGCGGCGCTTCGACGCCTGGGGCCTCAACACCCTCGGCAACTGGAGCGCGCCGGAGCTCATGCTGCTTTCGCGCAAGCCGTATGTCGCGAGCGTCCTGGAGCGCGCAAAGGGCGTGAAGCGCCATCCGAAGTTCAACATCTACGACCTGGAGGACCCCGGCTTCGAGGCGAACATGCGCGCCGCCCTCCGCGCGCGGTTCCAGGCGGACGCGGCACTGCGGCATGCGGCGACGGACCCGATGTGCATCGGGTTCTTCGTCGACAACGAGCTGGCGTTCCAGAAGTGGATTCCCGAGGTGGGCGAGGCGCGGGCGCGTCCGGCGCTTGAACGCTACTTCCGCGTTTGTCGGGAGGAGCTGGCGCGGGCGGCGCCGGGGAAGCTCTACCTCGGGAGCCGCTTCGTCGGCTTCCGCCAGGCGGGGGTACTCTGGGACGCGGCGGCGCGGTCCTGCGACGTCATCACGGTCAATGCCTACGCGAACACGGTCTACAACCTCTCGGAGAAGATGTTCGCCCGCGACGTCGCGGCGCGTCCGATCCTCGTCGGCGAATTTCACTTCGGCTGCCTGGACCGGGGAATGTTCAAGCCGGGGCTCGTTCCCGTCTGCGACCAGGCCGAACGCGGGCGTAGCTACGCGCGGTTCGTCGAGGGCTGTCTGCGGCATCCGCTCATCGTCGGTTGCCACTGGTTCCAGTACCGCGACCAGCCGCTCATCGGGCGCGGGGACGGCGAGGCGTACCAGATCGGATTCGTGGACGTGTGCGACCGGCCCTACCCCGAACTCACCCGCGCCGCCCGCCGCGTCGGCGAAGCGCTCTACGAAACGCGCAGCGGCGGCGTCTGGCGTTCCCGGCCCTGAGAACCGTCCCGTGTCCGCCGGCCACGGGACGTCAGTCCACGTGGCTCACCGCTCCTTCTTCGTCTGCCTGAAGACGAGGGCGGAGCCGTCCTTCTCGACGGTGGCCCTGATGCGGCCCGGTCCGAAGGACTCGCGCAGCAGCAGGTCGGCAAGGGGATCCTCCACCCAGTGCTGCACGGCGCGGCGGAGCGGGCGGGCGCCCAGCGCGTCGTCCGCGCCCTTGGTGCAGAGGAAGTCCACGGCCTTCTTGTCGAGTTCGAGCGTCATGTCCCGCTCGGAGAGGCGGGCGCGGAGCTTGGCGAGTTCGAGGTCGAGGATGCGGGCGACGTCGTCGCGGTCGAGCTTCTTGAAGACGACGGTCTCGTCGAAACGGTTGAGGAGTTCGGGGCGGAAGGTACGCTTCGCCTCGTCGAGGAGCTTGTCGCGCAGGGCCTCGTAGGAGGAGTTGGCCGTCTCCTGGGAGAAGCCGAAGGACTTGCCCTCGCGGGCGAAGTCGAAGCCGAGGTTTGCGGTGGCGATCACGATCGTGTTGCGGAAGTCGACCTGGCGGCCCTGTCCGTCGGTGAGGCGGCCGTCGTCCAGCAGCTGCAGCATCATGTTCATGACGTCCGGGGAGGCCTTCTCGAACTCGTCGAAGAGGACGACCGAGTAGGGGCGGCGCCGGACGCGCTCGGTGAGCTGGCCGCCTTCGTCGTAGCCGACGTAGCCGGGAGGCGCGCCGACGAGGCGCGAACTCGTGAAGGCGGAGGAGAACTCCGTCATGTCGAGGGCGATGAGCGCCTTCGGGTCGCCGTAGACCTTCTCCGCGAGCATCTTCGCGAGGAGGGTCTTGCCGACGCCGGTGGGGCCGAGGAAGAGGAACGAGCCGATGGGGCGCTTCGGATCGCCGAGGTTCGCGCGGGAGCGGCGCAGGGCACGGGCGATGGACTCGATGGCGGCGGCCTGGCCGACGACGGAGGCGTTCAGCTCCTTCTCGATGTTGAGGAGCTTGCCGGCGGTCGACTCGGTCATGCGCTCGACGGGGACGCCGGAGATCGAGGCGACGGTGGCGGCGATGTCGTCCGCCGTCACGTCCACCGTCTTCTCGGCGTGCTCGGCGCGCCAGGCCTTGATCTTCTCCTCCAGGGCGGCGCGGGCCGCGAGCTCGGCGTCGCGCCAGCGGGCGGCCTCCTCGAAGGCACTTGCCTGCACGGCGGCGTCCTTCTTCGCGTGGCAGTCGGCGATGGCCGCCTCGTCCGCCTTGAAGTCCGGCGGACGCACCGCCGTCTTGAGGCGCACGCGCGAGCCGGTCTCGTCGAGGGCGTCGATGGCCTTGTCCGGGAGGAGGCGCGCGGGCAGATAGCGGTTCGTGAGGGTGACGGCGGCGCGCAGGGCCTCGGGGGAGAACGTGACGTTGTGGTGTTCCTCGTAGCGCGGCGCGATGCCGGCGAGGATGGCGACGGTGTCGTCGACGGAGGGCTCGTTGACGAGGATGGACTGGAACCGGCGTTCGAGCGCGGCGTCCTTCTCGATGGACTTGTGGTATTCCTTGAGCGTCGTCGCGCCCACGACCTGCAGCTCGCCGCGCGCGAGGGTGGGCTTCAGGATGTTGGCGGCATCCATCGCGCCCTCGGCGCCGCCGGCGCCGACGAGGGTGTGGATCTCGTCGAGGAAGAGGATCACGTTCTTCACGCGCTTCGTCTCCTCGATGAGCTGCTTGAGGCGTTCCTCGAACTGGCCGCGGTACTGCGTGCCGGCGACGACGCGGGCCATGTCGAGGGAGATGACGCGGCGGTCGCGCATGCGCTCGGGGACGTCGCCGACGGCGATGGCCTGGGCAAGGCCCTCGACGACGGCGGTCTTGCCGACGCCGGCCTCGCCGATGAGGACGGCGTTGTTCTTCGTGCGGCGGCAGAGGACCTGGACGATGCGCTGGAGTTCGGTCTTGCGTCCGATGACGGGATCGAGCTCGCCCTTGCGCGCGAGGGCGGTGAGGTCGCGCCCGAACGTGTCGAGGGCGGGCGTCTTGTTCTTGCCCTTCTTGCCCTTCTGGCCCGCCGCGAGGGGATTCTCGGGCACGTCGTCGCCCGGTCCGGCCTCGCCGTCCTCATCGTCCGACGGGGCGGCCTCCTCGTCGGCGTTTGGCGCGCCGGAGCCGGCGGCGATGAATTTCTCGGGCGTGAGGTCGTGTCCATAGAGGATCTGCGCGCCGACGGACTCGCCCTCGCGCAGCATGGCGAGCACCATGTGTTCGGTGCCGACAAGTTCGCTGGAAAGGTGCGTGGCCTCGATCTTGGCGAGTTCCAGGATCTTCTTCGTCCGGGCAGTGAAGGGGATGTCGCCCACGACGCGCACGGCCTCGCCGCGCCCGATCATCGTTTCGAGCTGGAGGCGGAGCTGGTCGGGGTCGAGGTCGAGCCGTTCGAAACGGCGGCACGCCTCGCAGGTGGGAATGGCGAGGATCGAGCAGAGGATGTGCTCGGTCCCGACATAGGGGTGGTTGAAGTGGCAGGCCGCGGCAACGGCACCCTCAAGGGCGCGTTCGGCATTGGGCGTGTAGTCGATGCTCATGTTAAATTAAGTCGCTTCGCTTTTGTAAAATTAAGTTGCTTCGCTTTAAGTAGTTAAGTAGTTAAGTCGCTTCGCGTTAAGTCGTGCGTCAAACCATGAGGCTTAACTTAACTACTTAACTACTTAACTACTTAATCACTTAACCAATTCCGGTGTCAGTTCAGCCATTTTTTTGCCAACGAATTGAAGTGGACGGTGGCGAAGCGGGCGTTGATGCGGTCGGCGAGGCGGGCATCGCGGGCGTCGCGCACGCGGTCGTCTTCGGCGGAACGGGGAGGGGGAAGTTCGGGCGTGTCGATCTGCTCGCGCATGAGCTTGAGCGTTTCGGCGCGCGTGATGCCGTCGAGGAAGCCCATCGAGGCGGCAAGCCGGATGGGCGAAAGCAGGTCGAGCAGTTCGCCGGGGGCGATGAGGCGGGCGCTGCGGAGGATGGCGAGGGCGCGGGAGAGGGCGTCCGCGAGGATGCGCGGGGTGTCCTCGACGAGGGCCTTGCGGGCGTTGTACTCCTGCCGGGCGAGGTCGTCGAAGAGGCGGCGGGCGCGGGCGAGCAGGTCGTGTTCGGTGACGCCGAGCGTGGCGGTGTTGCGCACGTGGAAGATGTGCGCCGCCTGGCGGATGCCGTCCTCCAGAATGCCGGAGGACTGGAAGCGGACGGCCTCCAGCGCGTTGAGGACGGGGGAGAGGTCGCCGATGAGGTGAAGGGCCTCCAGGTGGAACTCGCCGTCCACGCAGAGCGCCGTGCCGCAGTGCAGGGGATGGGGGGAGAGGTAGCCGAAGTCCGTATCCCAGGCGAAGGCGTGCTGTGCGGCGAGCTGCGCCTCGTCGGCGGCGAGGCGGGCGTAGGCGTCGGGAATGTCCTTGGTGGTGGACCAGTCCGAGGAGAGCGTCCAGGCGTCGTCGTCGCCGAAGGGCTTCCCGGCGGGGTTGCGCCACAGGAGGAGCGTGCCGCCGGAGAGGATGTCGGAAAGGCGGTAGCTGGGGGATTCGCCGGATTTGCGTCGTGCGTTCACGAGGCGGACTCCTTTCCGTGGTCGAGGGCGTCGAGTTGCCGCTTGAGGGCGGCGGCCCGGTGGAAGTCCTCGCGGGCGATGGCGGCCTTGAGGTCGCGTTCGAGGACGGCGCGCACGGCTCTGGCGTCCGGCAGACGGTCGATGGCCGGGGCCGCGCCGATGTGGGCGCGGCCGAACTCGGCGGACAGGAATTCCCGCCGGATCTGCCGTGCGAAGGTGCGCCAGCAGGCGGGGCAGCCGAGCCGACCGGCCTCCTTGAGCTTGTCCCACTTCGCGTGGCAGACGGGGCAGACGCGCCGCTCGTTCTCCTCGGCCTCGGCGACGCCCTTCATGAAGCCGAGCGTGGCCTTCACCAGTTCCTCCACGAAGGGCGGGGGCTCCTCGCCGGACGTCTTGATGACAGTTGATTTGGAGGAATCGGCGGACGTCTTCTTCTTCCGTCCGCCGTTTCGGATGGCGGCCGCGCACGCCGCGCAGACGTAGAGTTCCTTTTCCGCGCCGTCCTTCTTGACGGTGACGGCGGTGGTGGCGTCGGCCTGATGGCAGCGTTCACACTTCATGTCAATCGATGTAGAGCGGGGGGATCTTCTGCCCCGTGGAACGGAGCTTGACGGGGGCGGTCTTCGCCGCCGGTTTCGAGGGGGACGCGTCGGTCTTCGCCGGGGTGGCCTGTTTCGGCGCGGCGGCCTGCGGCGTCGGGGCTGGAGGCTCGAACGTGCAGACGCCGCCCGCGCAGGACGGATCAGACGCGGCAGGTGTCGTCATCTGGTAGAGCTTGACGCAGCCGAAGACGAGCAGGGCCAGCACCACGAGCGCGCCCACGGCGAGCAGGGCCTTGCGCCAGGTGCTGCGGGGAATGCCGCGCATCGACTGCACGACGCCGTGCGAGACGGACGAGAGGCTGCTGCGGAAGCGGTCCGATGCGCTCGGACGGTCGTCCTCGTAGGTGGGCGGAAGGAAGGGGGATTCCTCGTAGACGGGGGGCGTGGTCCGCGCAGGGGCCGGCACGGGCGGAACAGGGGCCGGCGCGGGCTGGTCGAAGAGGTCGAGGCCGCGCACGGCGGGCGGCGGCTCCACGGCGGGTGCGGGGGCGGTCTCCGGCGGCGGCTCCACGGGAAGGGGGGCGGGCATCGGCTCCGGCGGCGGCGCGGCGGGTGGAACGGGCATGACGCGGGGCGGCGGCTCGGAGATGGGAACGGGAGGAACGGGGGACGGCGGTTCAGGTGACGGTGTGGGCGGCACAGGCGGCGGCGCGGGCTCGGCCGCCACGGGAACGTCGCGCACATGGACGGTGGGGGCGCGGCGGCCCTCGTAGATGTCCATGAACTCGCGGATGAGGGGCTGGGGATCGAGGCCGACGCATTCGGCGAAAAGGCGGACGAATCCGCGACCGTAGATCGGCGCGGCGATGCGGTGGAAGTCCTCGTTCTCGATATCGTCGACGATCTGCACGAGGATGCGCGTCTCTGCGGCGACCTTGGACTGGGAGAGGCCCTTGGCTTCGCGGGCCTGGCGGAGGGTTTGACCGAGTGAACTCATGGCTCTTGCTGTGGTTAAGTGGTTAAGTAGTTAAGTGGTTGAGTGGTTGAGTTGCCGAAGGGGGAAGGGGGTGGGGATCAGCTTTCGGGCGGGAAGCCGAAAGGATCGTCGTCGGGCGGGGGGGCGGAAAGGGCGTCGGCCTCGGGGGCGTTCGGCGGCGTTTCGGCCGCAGGGGCGGAGGCGCCGTCCATTTCGGCGATGAGGGCGTCGACGTCGAGCAGGATCTCGCGCGGGCCGGCGCCCTTGCTCGTGCCGATGACGCCGCGCTCTTCGAGGAGGTCGACGATGCGGGCGGCGTGGTTGTAGCCGATGCCGAGGCGGCGCTGGAAGTGGGAGATCGAGGCGCGCTTCGTGGTGCGCACCACTTCGAGGGCCTTGCGGTAAAGGTCGTTCTCCTTGTTCTGGGTCATGCCGGCGGGGGCGGGGATGCCGTTTGCGGAGGGGGCGGGCAGCGCGGGGGCGGCGTCGCCCTCCTCGCCCGCCTCGTCCTCGCCGTCGAGGCCCTCGTTGGGGTCGGCCTCCTTGATCTTCTCCAGGCGCTTGGTGAGCTTTTCGTCGAACTGGACGGTGGCGTGTTCGCCGATGAAGTCGACGATGTTGTTGATCTCCTCGTCGGAGATGTAGGAGCCTTGGGCGCGGAGGAGGCGTCCGTCGGCCATGCGGAAGAGCATGTCGCCCTTTCCGATGAGCAGTTCGGAGCCGGTCGCGTCGAGGATCGTGCGCGCGTCGATGGAGGAGGAGGTCTTGAAGGCGATGCGGCCGGGGATGTTGGACTTGATGACGCCGGTGATGATGTTGGCGTCGGGGCGCTGGGTGGCGAGGATGAGGTGGATGCCGGTGGCGCGGGCGAGGGCGGTGAGGCGGGCGATGACGGGCTCGACCTCCTTCTTCGCGGTCTGCATGATGTCCGCCACCTCGTCGATGACGATGACGATGTAGGGGATGGTACGCGGCGTGTCGGGGTCGCCGCCCACCACCTCGTCCCCGGCGCCGAACATGTCGGGCTGGGTGACGGTCTTGCGCGTGTTGAAGTCGACGATGTTGCGGCAGCCGACGCGCGAGAAGAGCTTGAGGCGGCGGTCCATCTCGATGAGGGCGGCGCGCAGGGCGAAGACGACCTTGTTCGTGTCGTTGATGATCGGCACGAGCAGGTGGGGCAGCCTGTTGTAGGCGGTGAACTCGACGCGCTTGGGGTCCACCATGATGAGCTTGAGCTGCTCGGGCGTGCGGCACATCAGGAGGCCGTTGATGATTGAGTTGAGGCACACGGACTTGCCCTGTCCGGTGGCGCCGGCGACGAGCAGGTGCGGCAGCTTCGCGAGGTCCACCACGAGGTCGTCCCCGGCGGCGTCCTTGCCGAGGAGCAGCGGCACCTGGAACTTCCCGAAGGCGTTCTGCTGCCACAGTTCGCCGTCGAAGACCTCGCGGAAGCAGACGGAGGCGGGCTTCGTGTTCGGCACCTCGATGCCGACCGCGTTCTTGCCGGGGATCGGCGCCTCGATGCGCAGGGAGGTGGCCTGGAGGGCCATCTGGATGTTGCGCTGGAGGCTGGCGACCTTCTCGACGCGCGTGCCGAGGTCGAGCGTGAGGGCGTACTGGGTGACGACGGGCCCGGCGATGTAGTAGGCGAGCTGGGCGTTGATCTGGAAGACCTTGAGCGTGTCGATGAGGCGCTGCGCCATCGCGGCGGGGTCGTCCCCGCCGGCGGTTTTCGGCGGCACTTCGTGGAGAAGGGTGACGGGCGGGAGGACGTAGGGGCCCTTATCCTCCTCGGGCGCCTCGGACGCGACGGGGACGGGCGGCGCGACGGGGACGGGCGGCGCGACGGGGGCGGGGCTGGCGGACCGGACGGGGCGGATCGGCGCGGCGGGTGCGGGCTGCTGTGCGGCGCCGGGGGCCTCACGGGCGGGCATCCAGTCGACGGACGAGCGGAGGGAGGCGAGGTTGGCCTGCTGCTGTTCGCGCAACCGGGCGCGTTCCGCCTCGCGTTCCCTCTGTTCGGCCTCCTTCTGGTGGCGTTGTTCCTCGCGCTGGCGCCGCAGTTCTTCGCGCGCGGCCTCCCGGGCGGCCTTGGCGGCGGCCTTTTCCTCGGCGATGCGCTGCTTCTCGGCAAGACGCTGGGCCTTGGCTTCCTCGCGGGCGGCGCGGGCGGCGTCGATCGTCGCCTGGGACTTTTCGACCGCCGCGTCGTCGGCCCCGTCGGTGCGGTCCGAGGCCCAGGCCGTGATGCGCGCGAGCAGCGCGACGAGGTTGCGGAAGCCGATCGTGAAGAAGACGGAGAAGAGCGCGAGGCAGAGCATGAGCACGCCCGAGCCGAACGGGGAGAGGAGGCGGGCGAGGCCGCGCGTCATCACGAGGTATCCCACCGCGCCGCCCGCGTTGGGGGCGATGTTGAGCGCATGGAGGAGGTTGGACACGGTCGCGGTGTGGCCCGTGAGCTGCAGCAGGCACGTCACCGAGAGGATGAAGAGCAGGATGCCCAGTGTGCGGCGGCCCAGCTGGAGCGGGCGGCCGACGACGAGCAGGACGCCGGCGAACACGCACAGGAGCGGCACGAACCAGATCGCGAGGCCGATGAACTGGTAGCCGCAGTAGGCGAACCACGCGCCGACCGCGCCGATCAGGTTCGCCGTGGGCGAGGCCGGGGGCACGCACAGGGCGGAGATGTCGCGCCAATTGTAGGAAAACAGGGCGAGGAAGGGGAAGAGCGCGACCGGGAACATGAAGAACCCGATGAGGCGCCGCCGCACTGTCGCTTCGGGGCTGGCGCTATCGGAGGGGGACTGCTTCATGGGTGGGGACTTTCGTGGGGAACGGGGTCTTGTCGCCTTCGCCCTGCTGGCTGCGGCGGATGGAGCCGCGCACCCAGTAGAAGACGACGATGGCGAGGCAGAGCGCGGTGAGCTTGAGGCCCCAGTTGCGCGTCAGGGCGGCGAGCAGGCGGTTCATTTCGTGGAACCCTCGCGTTTGGCGCCGAAGGGACGGCGCAGGTTCTGGAGGATGCGGGGACGCTGTCCGCCGCGCTTGTCGAGCCAGTCGGAGAGCATTTCGTAGACCGTGCGCTGCTGCGGGACGACCTTGCCGATGAAGCGCACGAGCGCCTTGCGCGTGTCGGCGGAGAGGTCCGGGTAGCGCGTCAGCCGCCCGTTGTGCGCGACGGAGATGAGGCCGCGCTCCTCGCTCACGACGAGCGCGAGGGCGTCGGTCTCCTCGCTGATGCCCACGGCCGCGCGGTGGCGCATGCCGGAGGCGGAGAGGCCGAACTGGTTGTCCGAGACGGGGAAGAGGCAGTGGGCGGCGGCGAGGCGGCCGCCCCGGATGATGACGCCGCCGTCGTGGAGCGGGAGCGGCGGGGTGAAGATGGAGACCATGAGTTCGGTCGAAATCTGCGCGTCGAGGGCGATGCCGGTCGTCTCATAGCCCTTCAGCGAGATGGCCCGCTCGATGGCGACGAGGGCGCCGAGCCGCCGCTTCGCGAGGAGAAAGAGGATGTCGGCGAGCTTCTCGGGCAGGCGGATCTCGCCGGCCGTGGGCCCCCGGCGCTTCTTGTCCTCGGTCAGCACGGCGCCGACGGTTTCGAGGATGCGGCGGATCTCGGGCTGGAAGAGGACGACGGTGGAGAGCGCGAGGTAGATGAGGAGGCCGCTCAGGATCTTCTGCAGGACGTCGAACTGGAAGAGGAAGGTGAAGGCGGCGAGCGCCGTGACGAGGATGCCCGCGCCCATGAGGACCTGCCCGAACCGCGCGCCGCGCGCGGCCTTCAGGACGGAGTAGATGACGAAGTAGAGGATGGCGATCTGGATGGCGTCCGGCACGTAGGACCCGATGGTCGCGAAGACCTCGCCCCAGTTGATGCTCGAGAAGAATGTCTGGACCGAGGCGAGCGTCATGTCGGATTCCCTCCGGTTACGGTCTGCAGGCCCGTCTCGGCGGCGAGGGCGCGCGTGACGTCGAGCGCCTGCCGCGTCTCACGCACGTCGTGGACACGCAGGATGCTCGCGCCGCAGAACGCGCACCAGATGGCCGCGCCGAGGCAGCCGCCGAGGTTCTTGCCGACCATCCGCTCGCCCGTGAGCTTCTTGATGAGGCGCTTGCGCGAGACGCCCACGCAGACGGGCGCGCAGGCGGCGAGGCGGCGCAGGGAGCCAAGGAGCGCGAGGTCTTCCTCGCGCGTCGTGCCGAAGCCGATCTCGGGGTCGAGGACGAGCTGGGCGGCGTCGAAGGGGACGTCGAGGGCGGCGGCGGCGGCGAGGAGGGCCGCATGCTCCGCCTCGCTGCGGCAGGGGGCGACGAGTCCGCAGCCCGTTCTGGCGGCGAGGGCGAGCATGCGAGGAACGGGCTCGGGGTAGACGCAGTTGATGATCGCCGCGCCGAGGTCGAGCGCGCGTTCGGCGGTCTCGGGGTGGTAGGTGTCCACCGAAAGCGGCGTATGGGGCAGTTCGCGCGCGAGGATGCGCATGACGGGTTCGAGGCGGTTCCACTCGACCTGCCAGTTGAGGGGACGGGCGTCGGGGCGCGTCGACTCGCCGCCGAGGTCGACGATGTCCGCGCCCTCGGCCACGCAGTTGCGCGCGCGCGCGACGGCCTCGCCCGGCTTGTAGTAGAGCCCGCCGTCCGAAAAGGAGTCGGGCGTGACGTTGACGATGCCCATCACCCGCGTGCGGGCGAGGTCGAGTTCATGCGTGCGGCATTTCCAGGTCATGCTTCGTGCGGCCTTTCTTCTTCCGCTTCCGGGGGCGTCTCCGGGGCGGGGGGCGTGTCCTCGGGGTGGTCCTTCCGGATGCCGACGAGGGCCTCGACGTCGCGGCCGTCCATCGTCTCTTTTTCCAGAAGGGTCGTCGCGAGCCGTTCGAGCTTGTCGCGGTTCGCCGTCAGGAGCTCGGCCGCCTTTGCGTAGGCGGCGTCGACGAGATGCTTGACCTCCTCGTCGATGGCCTCGGCGGTCTTCTGCGAGTAGGGGGGCGGGGCCTCCTCCACCGCGAACGCATTGGGCTCGACGAAGTTCTGGAAGCCGAAGCGCGCGCTCATGCCGTAGCGGCAGACCATCGCGCGGGCGATCTGCGTCGTGTAGGCGATGTCGCTCATGGCGCCGGTGGAGATGTCCTGCGTGTGCATCTCCTCGGCGATGCGGCCGCCGGCGAGCACGGCGAGCTCGTCGAGGAAGTAGCCTTTCGTGCGGTTGAGCACGTCCTTCTCCGGGAGCGTCATCGTCACGCCGAGCGCGCGGCCGCGCGGGATGATCGTGACCTTGTGGAGGGGGTCCGCGTGCGGCAGCAGCAGCTGGAGGAGGGCGTGGCCGGACTCGTGCCAGGCCGTCGTCTCGTACTCCTTGCGCGTGAAGCCGGCGCTGCGGCGCTCGCTGCCCCAGAAGACCTTGTCGCGGGCCTCCTCAAGGATGGTCTGGGGGATCGCGTCCAGGTTGCGGCGGGCGGCGAGCAGGGCGGCCTCGTTGATGATGTTCGCGAGGTCGGCGCCGGAGTGGCCGGAGGTGCCGCGCGCGAGGCGCAGGAGGTCGACGTCGGGGGCGAGCTTCACCTTGGCGGCGTGGATCCGCAGGATGTCTTCGCGGCCCTTGAGCGTGGGGAGGTCCACGTGGACCTGGCGGTCGAAGCGGCCGGGGCGCAGGAGGGCGGGGTCGAGGATGTCGGGACGGTTCGTGGCGGCGATCACGATCACGCCGTCGTTCGAGCCGAAGCCGTCCATCTCCACGAGCATCGCGTTGAGCGTCTGGTCCGCGCAGCGCTGGGCGGGCATGCCGCCCGCGTTGCGCTTCTGGCCGACGGAGTCGATCTCGTCGATGAAGATGATGCAGGGGGCGTTCTTCTTGCCCTGCTCGAAGAGGTCGCGCACGCGGCTCGCGCCCACGCCCACGAACATCTCCTCGAAGTCGGAGCCGCTGATCGAGTAGAAGGGCACCTTCGCCTCGCCGGCGATGGCCTTGGCGAGGAGGGTCTTGCCCGTGCCGGGCGGCCCCACGAGGAGGATGCCGCGCGGGATGCGCGCGCCGAGCTTCGTGAACTTCTTCGGGTCCTTCAGGAACTCCACGACCTCCGCCACGTCCTCCTTGGCCTCGTCGACGCCCGCGACGTCCTTGAACGTCACCTTGCCGGCGCCCTTGTTCTCGTCCATCAGCCGCGCGCGCGACTTGCCGAAGGAGAACATGCCGCCCGCGCCGCCGCCCATCATCTTGCGGTAGATGAGGAACCACATGAGCGCGGCGAAGACGCCGAAGATGAGGAGCTGCTGGAGGAAGGGGCCGAAGAGGGGCTCCTCCTCCTTCACGGGGCAGCGCACGTTCTTCGCCGCGAGGAAGTCCATGAGCGATTCGTTCTCGCCGGGGACGAGCGTGACGCGGAACGCCGTGCGGGGGGCGTCGAGAAGCTTGCCCCGCAGATAGGTGCGCGCGCCGTCCACCACGCGCACGCGCTCGACGCTTTCGATCTCGCTGCGTTCGACCCGCTGCCGGAATTCCGTCAGGGAGAGCTCAAGGGGCTGGGGCTGGTTGGTGGAAAGGTAGCGGGAACCCAGGAATACGGCCAGGATGACGGCGAGGACGATCCAGCCGCCACGGGTCCCCTGCGGACCGGACGCCCGCGGGATCGGACGCGGCCGCCGCGCGGCCCGCGCCTGTTCTTTCGGTTCTTCAGACATAGACGCAAGTATAGCATGAAATTGGCCTTTGGTCTATGTGCCGTTTGCGCGTGGGCGCGGGTTTTGATAGACTATCCCCCCAAACGGCGGGAACCCCTGCGTTGCCGCCCCAGGAGATTTTCAGGCACCGTGTACCTCAAGCAGCTGGACATCATCGGTTTCAAGTCCTTTGCGGACAAGACCCGCCTCACCTTCGAGCCGGGCATGATCGCCATTGTCGGCCCGAACGGCTGCGGCAAGTCGAACGTCTCCGACGCGATCCGCTGGGTGCTCGGCGAGCAGCGCCCCACCGCCATCCGCTGCTCGAAGCTCGTCGACGTCGTCTTCAACGGCACCGACACGCGCAAGCCCCTCGGCCTCGCGGAGGTCTCGATCACCTTCGCCGACTGCGAGAAGGAACTCGGCACCGAGTACCACGAGGTCACCGTCACCCGCCGCGTCTACCGCGACGGCTCCGGCGAATACTTCATCAACAAAACCCGCAGCGGACTGAAGGACATCAAGCGCCTCTTCATGGGCACGGGCATCGGCACCACCTCCTACTCCGTCATGGCGCAGGGCCAGATCGACCAGATCCTCTCCTCGAAGCCCGAGGACCGCCGCGCCGTCTTCGAGGAGGCCGCCGGCATCACGAAGTTCAAGGCCGACCGCAAGGAGGCCCTGCGCAAGATCGAGCAGACCGAGCAGAACCTCCTCCGCGAGGCGGACGTCCTCCGCGAGATGAAGCGCCAGATCGGCTCGCTCCAGCGCCAGGTCGGCAAGGCCGAGAAGTACAAGGAGCTGCGCGACGAGCTGCGCGGGCTCGACATCTACGTCAGCAAGGGCAAGATCCAGGCATTCAACCTCGCGCTGGAAATGAACGCGCAGCACCAGCGCGAAACCGAGCAGGCGATCCAGGAGGCGACGGTCGCCGTCAACGCGGCCGAGAGCGCGAGCCAGCAGATCCACGCCGACATGCACCGGCTCGAAGAGCGCCTGGCCGCCCTCCAGGCGCAGCAGGCCCAGGCCGAGAGCGCCTATTCCCGCGCCCGCGAGGTGATCGGCGTCAACGAGCAGCGCATCGCCGAGTACAAGGCGTGGAGCGACCGCGACGGACGCGAGATCAACGCCACGCGCCAGCAGCTCGACGAAATCGGCATGCAGACCGAAAGCCTGGAGCAGAAGGCGGCCCTGCTGGAGGAGGGGCTGGAAACGGCCCGCGCCGACCTGGAGGAGGCCGAGACCGCGTTCCGCGAGGCGTCGGCGAAGATCGACGCCCTGCGCCAGGAACTGCAGGAGGGCCGTTCCGAGAGTGTCCTCTGCGACCGCCGCGCGAACGAGACGCGCGACGCCATCGCCCGCCTCGACGAACAGGCGCGCGAGCAGATCGTGAAGCGCGAACGGCTCGTGAGCGAGGAGGCGCAGCTGCGCGAGAGCGCCGCCGCCGCCGAGACGGCGCTCGCCGCCGTGAAGACGCGCCTCGCCGAGGCCCGCGCCGCCGAGGAGG
>OIWT01002038.1_pt1 | contig 21938 bp, 36 predicted proteins | sample 1587701 | NCBI WGS metagenome assembly OIWT01 (sample SAMEA3888904, study PRJEB22519) | human gut metagenome | biome: human gut; feature: human-associated habitat; material: faeces | place: Denmark | collected 2009
TCCTCGTCTGCGCCTGAGGACTGCATGCTCAGCACTTTTCTTTTCACATGCTTTCATTCATTCCGTCTTTTCTTCTCATTGGCGCTTTCGCTTCCGCGGCGCAGTACGAGTATTACTCCACTCCCTCTAGCGATGTCTGGTACAATTCCACGCGAATTGTTGCCAATCCGTCATTTGTCACCAATTACACCATCGTCATGAGAGAGTCCGGCTCGACGATATCTGTCAACGGTTCGTTGTGCACTCCTATCTTCAACATGACGTCTTCTGAGTACATTTGCATGGTTTGAGCCCCTGTTCCCTCTCACTTGAAGCCCTTCGCACACGAATGCATCGAGATCTCGCTGCACGACGGACAGTGTGATGCGTACACTGAAACGGAAACGCCTTCCCTTCGCTACGACGATTTCCCGATCCATGTGAGAACGGACGCGGACGGCCACTTTTCCACATTCAGGGAGTACAACTACTCCTTTCCGCTGAAGTACCAGTGATTCGTCTTGACAGATGGATTATTCCTAGGAGCCTTGTGATCGGCATCTTCAACAACCGAAGTCTCATTTGCAACGATTTCTCCTGGACGAGGAGGGAGATCACTGATGGTGTGTTGTCTTCTGGAGTATCGGCGCTTTTGTTCTTTGCGTCGCTGATTGCGCTCCTTTGGTACTACTGATTCCTGTTTCCTAACAAACACGCCACATTTCCTGCAACTTGGCATTGTAGGCATCCGCCCTCACCTTCAGCGCATCTACCACCTCGTTGAGCTCCGTTATGGTGGAGAGCACGTTCTCCGCCAGCACCTACATCTCATCCTCTGCTCTTTCTTCCACATGCTGCGAGGCGGACGGCAACATGATCAGCAGCCCCTTGCCCTGGTCCAGACTGGCGCTCAGCTTCTTGTCCAGAATCATCTGGGACAGCTTCCTCACAATCTGTCCCTAAGACCCGCCCGTCACGCCCACCTCCTCCTCGGGCAGCTCCATCTTGCGCGCCACGAAGCCGATCTCCACCACGTCGTAGGGCTCCACGATCTTCAGGAAGTTCTTCTCCATCAGCTCGTTGCTCAGAAAGCGCATGTGGAACCGCACCACCTCGTCCTCGAAGAACGCGGGCTCCTGCCGTCAAGGTTCTACACTCTCTTGTTTCAGGATATCTCTTGCAGCACCGCTCGCAGCATGTGAAGGTCGCGCTTCTGGAACGCGTCCGCCACGCGCCGCAGCACCGCCATGTTGGGCCCCCAATTCTCGACCACCAGGTGGTTCTGGAAGACGCTCTGAATGTCGGACTCCTACAATCACACGCGCACACCACCGCCACCTTGCCCGAGAGGATCTTCATCAGCACCATGTACTTTAGCGCCGTGCTGGCGCGCGCGTCCTTCAGACTCGTCAGCGCGTCGAAGGCCTCGAAGAAGAAGGAGAAGGCGGACTGGAAGTCGTGCTGGTAGCTCTACGACTCACGCGCTCGCCGCGGCGCTACATAAATCTCACCGGACAGCAGGTCGATCTCCGCCTGCGTGGGGACGTCCACGTAGATGGAGGTGGCTGCCATCTTGCAGGCGGTGAGGGACGACTAGAGTGGAGGCGGCAGATAGAACCCACCTTCGCCTTGGTGATGTCGTTCAGGTCCTTGTACACGCGCGCCTCCGTGATGTGCACCTCCATCGTCAGCGACTTGTCGTCGATGCGGGCGAGCTCGCGGAGCAGGAAGCCGCACAGATTCAGCGCGTTGCGATACTGTTTGTCCTAGCCCTAAACGAATCCATGGATTGAGCACCATATAGAGAAGATAGGCGAGTCGACTGCGCAGACGCTGTGAAAGGAACACCAGTTTGTATTCTTCGCACCACTTGATGTTCTTCTCGCACAGCTCAATCTTTGCCAATGTGGGAACGTCCATTTTGATTGCGATTTCGATAACGGACTTCACTACACGGGAATCACCACCCAGAGAAGCAAACCGATCTTTGCCGCCTTCGCCTTGGACAGCACCGTGAAGAAGTTGCGGGAAGACTCCAGCAGGGCAGAAAGGGAGGCGATGTCCTTCAACTCCCCGAAGACTTCCGCCAGCTCCAATGTGCACGTTTCTTTGACCTTCACGACAGTTTCATTATCGTTCGGATAGTCCAGAATCTGCGAGTACACGGCAACACTCTCCTGGGGGTTCTCGTGCCGCAGAAACTGCGCTCTCTCCACGACGGATTCAATGTCTAGTGCTGAGAGGAATGCAAGCAACGCCACTCTCCATGGTAACGAATAATGAGTGTGGGAACAAATGCGGGTTAAAGCATATAGCGAACAGACTGGTTGGAGGGGTAGGTACGCTTATCCGGGTCCTCCTCCTTAAACACCTCAAAATGTCTCTCAAGCGTCTCGCTCAGCTGCAGAATGGAGGCCAGGTTGCCCGAGCGGTAGCAGTAGTTGGGAGCCGACCACACCTACGCCTCACTCCCGCCCGCCAGCTGATACGGTGCACACCTCGCCCTCGAAGAAGTAGTGGTAGCCGTCCATCGTCATCTGATGCGCACGGCACACCAGGTCCAGCCCGTTCACCTGGTTGAACTCCTTCGCCACATCACCGCCGAAGATCCAGCCAGCGCCGCGGAAGTTTCTCTTGAAGCTATGTCTCATCGCCCACGATGAAAACTACCCCTGAATATCGGGCTCGGGATCCGACCAGAGGAGATCGGCGTAGAGACCCTCGTTGGCCACCTCCTGGAAGCGGTAGATGCTGTTGATGTGATCGACGGTGCGAATGAAGGGGGAGAGACCGCCATGGACACAGAGGATCTTCTCGTCGATCAGAGCGGCGATGCTCATGGTATCGAACACGTCCATCATGTACTTCCAGGCGTTGGTGTTTCCGTACTTCTGCATGCACTCATCATAGAAACCGTAGACCTGCGTGATTTGTCGTCCCTCGTGGTTGCCGCGCAGCAGCACGATGCGGTCCGGGTAGCGCACCTTCAGCGCGATGAGAAGCTCCACCGTTTCTACACTGAAGTAGCCGCGGTCGACGTAGTCTCCCATGAACACGTACTTCGTGTCGGGCACGTCGCCTCCGAGGCGGAACAGCTTCTTCAAGTCATAGTACTGGCCGTGAATGTCTCCGCAAACAGTGCAAGGGGTGGAAACCGGCTACATGTGATTGACATGCAATGTACAACGTACAATCACGTTGGGTTCCTGCATGAAAACATCCTTCGCGAGGCGGCAGAGCAGCTCCAGTTCTTCCTCCTCCAGCGGCGTCTTGTCTCTCAATTTTGCGACCCAAGCATCCAAATCGGCTCTCATGTGTGTATGTAACGTAGAAAACTGCATTCAATCTTAGCGCGCACAGTGGTCAGAGCTGCTTGATTATCAACAACGGTTTGCATTGTTGCACATGGAAGGCTTCTCCGCTTCCATTCCCAGAGTGCTTCCGTCAGCGTAAGCAGCACTTCCGATTATACAACAGAATCGTGTTAACGAATCTTCTCTCATTCCATCACTAGAAGTCTCTCTTTCCACAATATAGACAATCCACTTCACTCCCCAACTCCTTCCAACATTGTTTTTGTTAATCACTCTTCCATTGATTCCTTTCCGTTTTCCATGAGTAGGCCGATTTCTGCGCGTGTTGCTGACGATCGTAGTACTAAACAGCCTGGACCTTCCCCCGCTCCAATTCGTGACTCGCTCGAAATCGGTTCGGGACTCCGCATAGAAGATGACCGATGTAGGGCATGTTCCTTTACACCATGAAGGATGGAGAAGACAAGCCGACGAAGGAAGACTTCTTTCCGTCGACCAACTGCGTAGGCCCTGCAGTGTCCTCGCGCTCTAATGCGGTAGGAAGAGGTAGTGTGGAGCAAGGACGGCTCTCTGTGCATCTACAGGGAATCGACGGGCGTTCGCGTCTTCGATATGGCGACGTTGTTCACTTCTGTGTGCGGTGAGGGATAGGAGAACGCTGCGCTTCGCTCTCGATCTGCCCAAGGTCGTGGCGGTCAGCATTTCTCCGCGCATCAAGTGGCTGGTGACGATCACGCCGTTCAAGAGCGCTCCCAATCTTCAGATTTGGGACCTCGCGACGGGAGAGCTCCACTTTGAGCTCGTTCAGAAGTCCTTCTCTCGCAGCGTTTTTGCTCCTGCTTCCCATTACTGTATAGTGCTGGCCGTACCTTCAGTGGGATGCGGAGGAGAAGCACGCGCTGTTCCACAGCGGGGAGACCGTAGGCATTGCTTTCCGCTTTCAGAGCAGATTACGATTTTCAACGGCGCCGACCTGAACGACGTGGCGAACCAGCAGATCATCCGCAACGGCGACCAGGGCCTGATGTCCTCGTTCGTGGTCACCTCCACGTCCCTCGTGTCCTTGTCCCCCTCTGCGAGCTGCCCGGCCGTACACCCTCCCCTTCCCCTCCATTCTAGTTCGTGCTGTTTTCCCCGCTGAAGGAGGGCGAGGGCGTGGTGGCGTTCTTCGCGGACCACTCGAAGGAGCCAAAGGAGCCAAAGGAGCCAAAGGAGCCAAAGGAGCCGAGCCCGCACTTCGTCATCCAGCGGCAGCAGCGCGTGCTGAACTGCAACCAGGCGCTGTGCGAGTGGTCCGCGAAGGGCGATCGCGCGGTGCTGACAGCCAGCAGCGACATCGACCGCGTAGGCGCGGCGCGGGCGTGCGAGCGTAGACGGGCGTGTCGTACTACGGCAGCACGCAGCTGTTCTACGTCTTCAACGACTTCAAGCCGCGCGCCGACGTGATCCTCGGCATCATGCGCGGAGTGGACGCGAGCCACCCCACTCACGCGTAGGAGCAGTCGGTGCAGCAGTCACGCTTCTCCGCGGACGGCGCGTTCCTGTGCGCGGTGACCACATCCGTGCCGGCGACGACGCAGCTGTAGCGGCGCGCGGGCGGGTCGAGCGTAGGTACTCCACGAAGGAGTGCAAGGAGGAGGGCAGCTGCGGGAAGCTGAACGTGAACACGATCCGCTGGTCGCCGCACAACCGGCTGCTGCTGCTGGGCGTGGGGGCCGCGGCGGCGCGTGAGGCGTAGGGCTTCGGGAACCTGAGCGGCGACGTGACGGTGTGGGACAACCTGGAGCGCAAGCGCATCGTGCAGTTCAAGACGGAGTACATCACGAGCTGCGAGTGGGCGCCGGACAGCCGCCACTTGGTGATGGGCACGTGCTACCCGCGCATGAAGATCGACAACCGCCTCTACGTCTACAAATACAACGGCGTCAAGCTGTGCGCGCGTGGTGCGGTCGTCAGGCGTAGCTTCCAGGAGGACGTGGACGTGCTCTACGAGATCGCCATCCGCCCCGTGCCCGAGGGGCTGCTCCCGCTGCGCCCGCCCACCGCGCTCGAGCTGGCCGAGCTCAAGCAGCAGCAGCAGCAGAAGGCTCCCGCCAAGTACGTGCCGCCGCACCTGCGCAACAAGGGCGCCGTCGTGGGCGGTCGTGCCGTGCCGGGAATGAAGTGGGACAGGATGAGGGAGCTGACGTGCAGGGCGCCTGCCAACCGCGAGAAGAAGCCGGCGAAGAAGCCCGGCGCTGCCAAGCCAACCAACCAGCCCAAATCTATGAAGCCTGCTAGCCCTACTAGTCCTGCTACTCCAACTGGCGTGGATGCAGGAGCGAATCTGCTGGACGCCATCTTCGCATCGGTGAAGAGCCAGCCGGCGGCTGAGGAGGAGACGGCGGTGAGTTTGCAGAAGAAGGTGACGTGTTCAAGTGCAATGTGACGAGTAGCTGCGGGCAGTGCAGAAGAAGCTGCGGGATATTGAAATGATGAAGGCGAAATGGTCCATGTTCAACGAGGAGCAGCTGCAGAAGCTGGCGAAGGAGGAGGGACTACGCGAGGAGGAGAGCCGCATTATGCAGAAGCTCTCTTCTCTGAAATAGTCGCTTTAGTGTCATGCAACGATATTTCTGCGTGTTTGTTTGTCAGAATCAGTGTTTGCGATTTGTACGCCGTGTATTTCGGTGGTGTTTGACACTAAACACAATGGCCGACGCGCGAAGGGTACGTGGCGGGAGGAGCCGATTCCGACGCGCGACGACGCACAAAACACAAGACACAAGGAGTGGAGGCAGTAATACTTTAAGTTGGTGGTGTCTTTCGTAAGTTACGTGTAGACGATGGATTCTCTTCTTGGCGAGAGCAAGCAGTCTGAGAGCAGAAACGATCTTCGTACCTCTCTCTGCTACTACCTGTCTATCATTCTGGTTCTCCTGGCGTTCATCCTCTCTTGCTTCAGTCTCGGTTTCTGCAGCAGCGTGATGCTCAGTGACTGGCATTGACACGTAGACGACCATTCAGAACAAGATCTACACCTACAACTTCCCCTACTTTGACCGCTGGGTCAAGATCGCTCCGGGTACCCCCGTGAGCATTGATCGTGAGGGCAACGCTTGGCCGGGTGCGGGAACCACCATCTACCGCAACGTGACCAACGAGAGAATCGACTACAACATGTACAACGTCAAGGTGAGAGAGCTCGACTGGGGCATGAACCTGCTCGTCTACGACGGTGGCGTGACCGTCATGAGAGGCACCTGGGAGGGCTACGAGCTGACCGTGAAGAGAGAGGAGCTCCCCGTGACGAAGAAGGGCGAGACCCGCCATGTCGACGACGTGGTTGCCGTGAGAGCGCGCGGTCGCTTCATCATCATCGGCTCCAAGGAGATCCTGCCCCTGCAGGTGAACGTGGAGAGAAAGGACCGCAAGGTGAGCATCACCTTCAACTTCGGTGAGCCGTACGCGCTGGAGAACGACGACGACCAGTACCCTCACGTGGACCAGCTGACGAACACCACCTTCGCCATGATCTACGAGAACAAGAACGACTTGCTGGTGCGCACGGGCACCTGGGTCGAGGGCGACAAGCCCAGATTCGAGCTGAGCAACGAGAAGCGCGTGGGTCTGCGTTACGACTACCACGGCATTGCCGGCATGGGCGCCGACGCTTTCATCATCGGCGTGACGGGCCGCGAGCACACGGGCAACAAGACGATGCCGCTGCTGGCCACCTGCCTGTGCACGATCGAGAACGGCGACATCAAGGTGGGCACCTGGATGCGCCTGCCCTGGATGGTGTCGTACAACTTCTTCGACATGGACAACTTCGGCCCCAACGACGTGATCCTGGCCTTCAACGACATCTCGAACCGCGGCATCAAGGCGGTGATGCTGCACTACGACAGAGCCAACAAGCAGATCTACTACGGCGCGCAGGCGACCATCCAGACCGGCGGTGCCGTGCTGAGAGAGAACAGAATCGACATCCGCATCCTGTCGCCCACCTCCTTCGCCGTGTTCTACGAGGACAACGCCATCAACGGCCTGGTGCTGGTGCTCTGCGCCGTGACGCCGTCCTTCGATATCGTGAAGATGTCCCCCAACTACATCATCAGCCGCAGCAAAGGTCCCGAGGGCGGCGACTACTACTTCGATCTGTGCGAGAGCGGCTGGGGCGACTTCATGATCGCCGAGTTCAGAAAGGGCTGGGACACGCGCGCCATGATCCACAGAGGTGTGGTGCTGCCCCGCATGTTCGGTATTGCTCAGAGAAGCAACAAGGGCAAGCTGGAGGTGCAGTTCGCCGGCATGTTCACCGTCAAGGGCTCGCAGACGCTCACCCCGGGTCGCGCCGTGTACACCAACTCCAAGGGAGAGCTCATCGAGGGCAGACCCTACGGCTACGTGTCCCGCAGCTTCGGCAGCTTCTACGAGGTGTCTCGCGTGGATGGCAGCATCCTCAGTCAGTCTAACGTCGTGGGTATGGCCGTGACGAAGAAGAAGGTCTACCTGAAGTTCCTGTAAGCGGTTTACAGTGGTTCTGTTTGTTGAAGAGGCGCGGACCCAATTGTTGCGCGATTTGCCGTCGTACGTCCCCACTATTTATAACGGTTTTCGGTGACAAGAAGGATTTGGACGATTGCCAAGGGATGGATGACAACCAGGCATCGCGTGGGAAGCGGGATCACGTGTAGAGTGGGAGTGATGTGTATCTGACCCATTTCACGCCGGAGGACTTGGAGGAAGTGACGACGTGCATCAATATCGCCTATTCGGAGACCATGGCCATTTTTCGAAGCAGGGGAAGAGAGATGCGTTAAGGGTAGACGTGCACATTCGGAGGACGTCGAAGAAGCAGCTGGAAGAAGTGCTGCAGAAGGGAAAGGCCGAGATTTGGGGCTATCGGACGAAGATGGGTGCGGTTCCGCGGTCTCCGTCACTCCTAGGAGAGGTCGTGGCCGTGGTCATCATCTGCGACACGGACGAGGTGAGCGGCACGATCGAGATGCTCAGCGTTTTACCCGAGTACATGGGGCTGGGCCTGTCCAGTGCGCTCATCCGCCACAGCGAGTACATCCTCCACAAAGCGAAGAAGCGCGTCATGAAGATGAAGGTGTTCATTCCGCGGTCGACCGAGCTGCAGAGCTTCGTGGAGCTGGGCTACTCCATTTTGAGAACGGAGCCGTGGCGGGAGATGGAGGATGTGCTGAAGCCTGCCGCCTACGAAGCGTGGGATATGCTGACCGTGGGGAAGAGTATTTAGTGTACAATGGTCTGTTTGTTTTGCTCGCATACTATCCTAATCCGAATCCCATTATTTCATGGCCGAAGAGAAGAAAGACCCGTCCGAAAGCGATAAGATGGATATTGAGACGAAAGAAGTGACCCCGGGTGTGATTCCGAGTTTTGCTTTAGGAGTAGAAAAGGCGGAAGCCAAGACAGAGGAAAAGACGGAGTCGAAGGAAAGCGGGGTTGAACAGTGCGATTTGCTCATTACCCTATGATGCGTAGAAAGGAGCCGTCAAAGGGATGCACATTGGTTGTGAAAAACCTTACGGGGTGGGTGGCTTGTGTAGCAGCGTCAATCCGTAGAAACACGAATGAGGCGCACTTGAGAGAAATCTTCCGCAACTACGGCATTGTGAAGCGGGTGCGAGTGAATCGGAGAGATGGCACCGCCATCTCGCAGGGAATTGGTTACGTGGAGATGAGCACAAAGGAGGAGGCCACCACCGCACTGGAATATATGGATGGAGCGCAAATTGACGGTTGTTCCTGTGATGGCTCTTCATCTGTAGGTGTTGTTGTGAGCGTGGGCATTGTCTACGAATCGCCCTTTGACGCGAAAGTAGAGCATCGAAAGCGCTCGTATTCGCACCATCGCCACCGATCACACACGCGATCCAACTCTCGGTCGCATTCCCGCTCTCGTTCTCGATCCTATTCGAGAAGGGACCGGTCCCGGAGGACACACCGCCACTCCCACCACCGTTCACACTATCGTGAGTGAGTTGCATCCTGTTTGTTCAAATCGTTTTTCAAAGAGGCATGTGGATATCAATGGCGTAGTAGAGCTGTTGCTATCCAGATGATGAGATTCCTGCTTTCGAAACCGCTTGTCAAATCGTCGTGTCAACCCAAACTCCTTTCATTTCCTATTCTGTTGTGTTCTGTTCATGTTGTTTTCTCTCTTTCTTCTTTTCATTGTGCAACTCTCCTGTTCTCTGGTGATCCTCACTCCGACGATTGAAACGCGCTCGCACACGGTTGCAAGCTTCGGCTGGTACTACGGCAACAGTTCCATTATGGGAAACTTAGCCGAAAGCCAACCCTTCGACGCGTGCTCTCCGTTAACGCTCTCCATGGAAAACAAAATCGTCCTCGCGAAGAGAGGAGGATTTCCCCCGTGTTCGTTTGAAGAGAAGGTGAAAAATGTGGCACTGATGGGAGATGACTAAGGAGTAGATTGAAGCATCGGGAGCAATGGCGGCCATTATCATGAACGCAAGAGACTCCTTCTTTGAAGCGGACGGACTCATTCAAATGGCATCGCGGAAACGTCATTTTCAAGTATTCGTTGTTGAGAACTCCAAGCATAGCCATCCATTTCAAGCATATTCGTCACTGCCGAGACTGGGGATCATCTCCTCTCCCTCTTGCATCAAGGCAACACCAGCGCCGCTCCGCTTGTGACGATCAGCCGAGCGGGTGAAGTGGTGCTGTCCACTCCCTCCTTCTGGGACATGTGCTTGTCCTTCCTCCAACTGACCGCCGTCATCTGGATGTCCATTTTGGTTTTGTACGGCTGCTCGCGCCTCCTCCTGTTGTGGCACCGCTGGCAGCGAAAGATGGCGATGCGGAGGATTGCCACCATTCCCTACAAGTTGAAGTGAGCCTTGGAGCGTGCGTTCAGCGTAGGGAGAGTGAGGAGTGTCCCATCTGCCTCGAGGACTTCAAGGAGGGCGAGCCGGTGAAGCGACTGCCCTGCGGTCATCTCTTCCATGCCGCGTGTGTGAAGGAGTGGATCGTGGACGTGCGCGGCGTCTGTCCGCTCTGCCGGCAGGGCATCTTCACGAAGGACGCTTGTGTACCCCCTCCGTACCTGCTTCCCCGTAGAGCGAAGGCAGTCGCTCGGAGCTGAACACGCTGGTCAACGCGGAGGTGGAGCGGCTGCACTCGAAGACGCTCGTGTCCTTCTTCCTCCTCGTGTTTGTGCTCTTTCTTCTCTCCGCCATTCTCTTTTCCTCTCCTGTTTGTTTCTCACTATCCTTTCTCTCCAACAAACACACCACTCCCTAAAGTGATAGATCTTCGCCATGTACTCGCGGAAGCTCATGTCATCCGTCCTCAAAAACTTCGCGCCATGCTTCTTCAGCAGCGGCGGCGGCAGTGACCGCAGCACCGGCACCGTCTTCACCGCCACCTCCATCGGGTCCTTGTGCGACGGGATCAGATGACACAGCACGTACCGGCTGTTCGACGAGCCCTCCTTCACCACGCGGATGATCGCCGGCGGGTTACGGCGCTGCGTCAGCGACAGTGCCAACGCGATGCACGCGTCCAGCACCGCGTCCTCCGCCAGTCCGTACCGCTCAAACCCGATCCACACGAAGATCTCGCGCTCCGCGTCCAGCACCGCCACTGAGTCGCTCAGCAGCGCCAGCGTCTCTGGCGGCAGCACCGTGAACGCCGGCGTCACCGAGGGCGTGGCGCGCGCAAACCGTTGCTCCAGGAAGTACGCCGTGGACTCGTCGCCGCCCTCGGGGACGAACTGCACGTACGATTCCTCCTTCGCCGCCTTCGAGACCACTGCGGTGACTTCCGTACTGACTTCCGTACAGACCTCCGCACCGGTTTCCGCACCGGTTTGACCGAGGTCGGCAAGGGAGTTGGAGCTGGAGGCAGTGGCGAGCAGTGGCATCGACTGCACGTAGGGCAGGCCCAGCGAGCCGCTGCTGGCTGTGAGACTGCTGCCCACGCCGCGACGGTGACCCGGCTTGGCAGGGTGGGGAACCGGCTTGTGCGGGGGCAGCAGCGGTGGGGGAGAGCCGAGCGGACCGGAGTAGATGCGACGGAGCTGCGAGGGCGAGGCGTCGGGGTCGCGAGCGAGGATGAGGCGTGGGAGGAGGAGGCGGAGCGCGTCCTGGAGCGGCGCGGCGGCGAAGTGAAGCCGGTTGATCTGAAGGAGGTCGGCGTTGTGGAAGCAGTCGCCGAAGAGACAGCCGCGGCGGAGGGAGAAGAGATAGAGGGGGAGGTTGTGGAGAGAGGGCGGGAGCGTGACGGGTTGCGAGGGCGTGGGTGCGGGGCGTGGGGTGAATGGCGCGGAGCGGAGAAAGGAGGTGAACCAGGACCAGCGCGAGGGCGTGGGTGACGCGGGAGAGGCGAAGGGCGAGGCGGGGCGTGTGTCGAAGGGATCGATGAAGGTGACGAGATCGCCTTGCGAGCAGGAGCGCGTGTAGCAGTAGAAGGAGGAGTAGGAGGAGGAGCTGACCAGGCCCGGCGGCGGCGACGCGGCGAGTGGAGGAGGTGAAGTCATTGGAGGAGGTGAAGATACTGAAGGAGGAGGTGGAGGTGGTGGTGAAGATACTGAAGGAGGAGGTGGAGGTGGTGGAGGTGGCTGTGACACGGGCGAGGACGTGGAGGTGGCGGCCATGTGCTTGTAGTACTGGAGGATCTGACTGACCAGCAGGTCGATGCCGTGCTTCACGCTGCGCGTCACCTCGGGACTGCTGCCCAGCTACGCCTCACGCGCACCACTCGCGCACACGTTCGTGCAGATGTCCTTGGCGATCACCACACTCGTCACCATCCCGCGCACCGAGTTCAAAAACTGCGGCAAATCGTCGGTGAAACTCCTCTGCACGGTCTGCACACGCGTCACGTAACTCCCCGTCTCCGGGTGCTTGAAGGTGCACTCCACTTGGATCTGGAATGAACTCCCGCCAAAAAAACTACCGGCAAAACAGCGGGGTGGCGGGAGGACGGGTGGAGGAGGAGAGTGAAGGAGGGATTGAAGGAACGGCCCAGCTCCATCGTCACCGTGGAGTAACCGAAATCGGCTAGACTTCAGGAATGACGAAAAGAGGGACTCTTTGAGGAGGAGGAGTAGGAGAGACCGAGGGCGCGATCGAGGACCAAGCCAGGCCCGATGCGAATGACGAGGGAGGAGGAGAGGGAGGTGGGGTAGAACGAGCGGGAGAGACAGTTGATGAAGTCTGTCTGGAAAGAGTCGGAGAGGAGGAGGATCGAACCGCCGACGGGGGTGGTGAGGCGCTGCGGATGAGGGAATGGAGGGAGATGTACGCGGAGGATGTGAGTCGAGTTGTACATGTGCCCCGAGATGTAGAGGTCCTGCACGAGCTGGTTGCGCTGGCAGAACTGCGTGCATTGCGCGATTTCGTCGTTCAGCCAATCGGCCTATCCCATGATGCCCGCCGTCTTAGGGAACCGAGTAGTCGCCAACCATGAAGGGATCGAGCGACAGGTCGTAGAAGAAGCTCTGGGAGCAGATGACAATCTCGCCCGAGGAGAAGGAACCGGTGCTGAAGAGGATGCGACTGTACTTCAGTGCAGCGAGGAAGGAGAGCAGTGATGAGGGATAGATTCTTCCTGTGAAGGGAGGGAAGCATTACCGACTTGTCGTCCTTCATCGTGAAGGTGAAAAGGATGCTCTGGAGGAAGGACTGCTGCAACTTCAGGGGAGAGAGGTAGCTCCGGTAGCTCACCTCCTCGTCGAGATGGCGATTCGATCCCTCCCTCTCGTGCTTCCGGATGTACTGCTCGTCCTACGATACATACAGAGATGAGGTACTTACGATGGGCGACGGCATACGGTTTCCAGGGAACACATCCGCCTCTCCGACGGATCCGCCGAACTCGTAGATTTCGATCGTTTCACTGTACACAATGAGTCCAACATAGTAATGGGAGAGGTTTGGACTGGATAGCACGACGGAGAGGGAATCCTGGATGTGTTTAAACTGCGTCGTCGTGAGCGACTTGTCAATGACGAAGATGAGCGCCTTCGCGTCCGTGGACGGGGAATAGAGGACATTCACGTCGGTCGCGCTGGGAGAGTACTCGATCCTCTCTCCATCCATCGCCAGCTCGGGCCGGAGTTCCAGCAGCTCGTTTCTCTTGCCAACGACAGATTCCCCGTTGCCGTAAGAGAAGGAGCTCAGCGTTTGACAGAACGAGCATTTCCAATATCCATTGTCTCCAATTTCGTCTGCACTCGACGCCACCGCACCGCAATGGTCGCAGCGAATCGGATCCCCGTCGACGCGGCGAAGAAGCTTCGGATTCGTCGAAAAGGGCTGCACGATGACTCCAAGCGGGATGGGAAAATCGTTGAATATGCTCGAATCGGAGTACAACGTATCGAACGACGTGATGATCATATTGTTCTCCTCCTTCTCCAACTCCGCTTCCTCGTCGTCCAGCGATGAGATTGCATTGAGCACACTGTCGATATTGTAGAGCGTCTGATGAATCGCCTTCTTCGCAGACTGATCACGATCACTCTGCATGGCGGCGATGGCAGAACAGTACTATTGATGTAGTCAGATCGAACAGTCCCGTCTTTTTGTTCATGCATGGACCCAATTCTGCATATTCGGGGGCATATAGTATCGGGACGGATTGGGAGCAAGACTTCCCGTTCGTGGATTGGCAAAGAAAACCAAGTAATCGCGATCATGATTCTCACAATTCAAGCCACGTTCCCCACTGTTGACGAGAAGGAGTTCTTCACCGATATCCACTTCCCCGAGACGCGCAGCGTCAATGACGTACCGCTTCGCGCCCTTTCCTCACCCATCAGCTTTTCAAGATCGTGGCCTCGGAAACGGGCGTGTCCCTCACCTCTCCTATGGAGTTGGTGGTGAATGACCAGAAGTACTACCGCAACGACACCAGAACGATTGTCGACGCTGGTGGCATTCGCGTTTACGGCGTCACGGATAGGCATCAACGAGTTCGACATGATCGAAGTGAAGATCCTCAAGAACGGCGGCAAGGCCATTCCCGGCAATGGTGAACGTGCCCTCTGTTTCTTACGCATAGTGACTGCCTTCGACATCTACAGTGCCCTGGGCGAGCGTCTGAAGAAGATGCGCATGGACGAGGCGAGTAGTCGTTGCTTCCCCTCTTCACTCTAGTGCCCATGGAGGTCGCTGCCCCCAAGGAGAAGGCTCCCGAGGCGAAGGAGGTGAAGGAGGTGAAGGTGGCTCCCGTGAAGCCCGCGCCGAAGAAGGAGGTGCCCAACTTCGCCAACATCCAGGTCGCCGTCAAGCCGCTCGCTCCGAAGGCGGGCACGGCGAGCCTCTTCGGTAAGAAGGCGCCCGCCGGCAGCCCGTTCGCTCCGAAGGCCAAGACCAACCCCTTTGCCGTGAAGCCGAAGGCCAGTCCCTTCCCGCCGAAGCCGGTGACCACACCTGTTACGGCCCCTGCAACGAACACAGCCGCGCCCGTGCAGCCGGCGCCGCAGACAGAGACGGTTCCTGTGGGCCAGGTTTCTCTGTCTTAGTATTCTGTTGAGACACTGCAACTCGTTTGTTTGTTGAAGTGAACGATGCTAAGCCTCTACATGAATGCGGTCGTGGTGGTTTCCCTCGTGTGCAGAGCCGCCAAGGGAACATTGATGGCGGTGCGTCCTTTCCCCGGTTTTGACAGCTAGTTGTCTCGAAACGCCAGCCACCGATACGACTACTCGACGTCAACAGTATCCCTAACCGTGACAGTGCGTTTTTCGGTGGGGCCTTGAAAGGATGTAGGGCGTTGAAATTCTGTATTCGCTCATCCGGATGAAGTGGAAGGAGAGGGAGAATGGTTACGCACGCAAGTCCTTTTCCCTCACCGAGATCCTCCTCATGTCCGTTCCCGCCTATCTGAGCTTCGTGTCGAACTCGTTCTATTTTATCCTCCAACGTCTTTTAGAGGACGAGCTGATCATCCAAGTTCCTCTTCTCTCCCTGGCTCATCGTGTAGTCCTTCTCCGTGTTCAAAGTGGCCATTACCGGGTTTCTATCGATAATCGTGATTAGGCGGAAGTGGCTTTTCTCTCTCTTTTTTATCGTAGATTGACGTCCACCCACTGGGCTGCTATCGTCATTCTCTGCACTTCCGTGGGATTGATCGAGAGGAAGAATGCGGGCTCCTCTTCGTTTGACTTCCCCTTCTACGCCACCTTCATCGCCCTCATTTCCATGCTCTTCGACAGTCTCTCCAGCGTCATCACCGAGTTGCTGCTGAAGAGGCACCGAAACATGGATATCGCACAGCAGAACATATGGCTGTACTTGTACGCTCCCGCGATTGCTTCTCAGACGTAGTTGGTCGGGAATCACCCAGCTATTATCCCTCGTGATGAAAGAGGGTTCGAATTTTCCCCAGAGGATTACCTTTCGTAATTTCAACACCTACGCATACGCTCTCGTCATCACGTAGTCCTCTCCCTCCGTTTTCACTTTAGGGAATCCCTACGCGGACTGACCACGCTTCGGATTCAGAAGGAGATCGATTCTGTGGCGGAGTCCTTCATTTCAAGCATGTCGCTGATGGTGGCCGCCTTCTTCGTTTCTGTGCTCATGCGACAATCGATTCCATATCCTGGAAGTGCGCCATGCTGATCCTTCATTCTACGTTCATGTTTTTCCTCGCAGCTGGAAACATCATGATTGCGGGCTATTTGTACCACAGCGTCCCGCGGCCCGTTTCTACCATCGATTCAACTCCTAGGGAAGAGGAGCACTTGACTCCCGATGCGATCGACATTGAGAGCGAGGAATAGCCTCGGGTTCTCGCTTATCGTGTGTGTAAAATGGTGATGGTTATGTTTGTTACGAAAGCCATTACAATTCACTTTTTTTCTTATCTTTGTTCTGAATCTTACTGAGAATGGACGATCATGCGAAAATGGGCTCAAACCGTCCCCGCCTTTCATCATTACGGTGAATCACATCACTTTTCAATGATCCTTCTTCACTGAATAGAGAGTGTTGAATTGCTCGCAACAGTTCAATAATTCCGCGGTATGATGACGCAATTGGCTTGGTAATGATTGCCTAAGTAACGATGATTCCATTCTTCATAAAAAGAATACATGGCAGTCGTTGGAGCCGGTTGTACTTTAAAGGGTCCGTACCCGTGTACTCTCGTTCATTGGTCCGTACTAGTAAACCCACAGTAAGGGAGTTGGAGGCTTATTGCCATGTTGGTTATGAACTGAATGCATGTATTGTAATGACCCCGAAGGAATTGCTGGCAGAAGTCCAAGCAAAAGTGTCAGTTCTCGCTGGTATTCGTCTTAGTGATCTGCAAGAGGAGGATACTCGAGGAGGAGGTGGGGGCGGTGATCCTGATGGCGAATGGCACTTCATTGGCTTAAAGGGAGCTGGTCTAATTGTAAGTGCCTACTATGTGGAATTGAAAGAGCACAAGTCGAAAGCGTATGCTACGAGTGGTATGGGTGGGAATGTTACTGCTAAGGCGAAAAAGGGGCACTGGTCTATCGCAGTATCCTGGTATAAGCCATTTATTGGTTATCCCTTCGCACATTATGAATATAGTATTGTTTGAGCTTGTTTCTTGTGAACAAACAAAGGCGGCTCTTTTGGCGGCAAACTCGCTCTCTTCACATTCTTTTCTTTCTTTCCCGAAAGGAGTCTCTTTTGATTGACATGAACGGATCGGGTTCGTACCAAAACGATCCATCGTAATTTGCATAGACGGTTACGGATATGCTGGCGGCAACACCTCCTATGGAATGGATGGTGGCTACATGTACAGCGGCACTGGAGAGTACACATCGCACAATGATAACGCGGGAAGCACCTCCTATGGAGGAGCGAGTGGATCGGGCACTCCCATGAAGGTGAACGCCTCGAAACGGGTTTAGTCCTAGCCTTCTGCTCCGAAGTTCATTATTCCCATCGCCGTATCGATGATCAGCCGCCTGTCCACGGGTGAGGAGGGCGTCTTTAAGCTGTTTGACACCACCGTGTCGACCGTTCCATTTCGCACCCTGCTTCATCCATAGGTGTGCATTTGCGGCATCATCTCGAGTTACCGCAACGGAACGTCGGGAAGCCGGGACTACGTGATCCACGACTGCACTGGAGCCATTAACGGAAGATATTACTCGAACGGCAACACCGATGCGTTGTAGGCTCATGTGTGGCAGTTCACGATAGGAACGACGGGTACGTGAAGGTCGTCGGCCAGTTGCGCGTCTTCAACAGCAAGCTGTCCCTGAGCATTCACCACATGCAGCCCATCTTCAACGCGAACGAGATCACGGATCACTTTTTGAGCTGCATCAGCTGCTACCTGTACTACAAGAAGCGCTCCTCCGTATCCATTCTCATTCATTCATCATCGGTAGGGAAGCGTGAACACAGCGAACAATGCAGCCATCGCTCAGGAGGCGCCCACAGGCATGATGGGAGGCGAGATGTCTGACCTGGAATCGAAGGTGAGGGCGGAGTGGCGCATTGACGGTAGATCTACGGACTGCTTCAGGGCAACAAGCAGCAGGGAGGCGAGGGCGTGCAGCTTGCGGACATCGTGAATTCGCTGAAGATGCAGGGCGTGGGCGAGGATGAGGTGAGGTGGGCGTGACGATGGTGGATGAGGGCTAGGTTTACCATCGAGCAGATGGTGTCGAACATGACGATCTACGAGGTGAATCCGGAAATGTATACTGTGCAATCGAGTGTTTGAGGAAAACACGAATCGGAAAGACTACATTCCAGGTAAAGGGAAAAATGAGCTCTGCGGCTCCTCCTTCACGACAGGCGAGGGAGAAACCGTGGGAAAACCGAGCGAAGGAGGGCAGGAATCATTGCCCGAAAGGACACTGCAGGAGCGAAAGACCGGGGTCGTAAAAGAGAAGTGGTGAACAGCGTTCGGAGAATGAGCGAAGCTTGGGTGAAACGACAGTTCCTCTGCCGCATTGTCGCCGATCTCTCGTTTCACAGATACGGGTCCAGCATCCATGCAGAGACCCACATCGTCAGCGGACTGGTCGCCGGAGGCAGCTTCCTGACGAAGGCGTTGCGCTTCCGCCTTCCTAAACTCATTGCTCGCCACACGCAGCAACGTCTCAAAAGAGTAGTGTTTCTAGGATTGATTGGATGACGGGAGACGCACGGTGGAATCAACAGGAGGACAGAAGATCTGGTCTGCGGAGTTGCTACCACCAAATATCGGCCTTCTAAAGAAGCGTCCGCGTTCTCTCGGTGCAGATCTAACGTCAAGAGGTAGGGGAAAGACAAACCGTGTAAGAGTCCGTTTTGTCGTGTCTTCCTTCAGTTTGTTCTTTTCGCATGGGTTGCACACTAATCGCCTCTTGTATCTATCCCTCATTCGGCAATTCCAGAATCACCGTTGTCGCAAACACGGTTCCCCAGGCCGGTGATCGCACTTCGGATATCCTGGACACTGGCAATGGGAACACTGGATTTCATTACACCAAATGCACTTGTTGGGTCTCGGGCCGGGTTTCTTGGACCTAGCCACACTGTTGGCCTGACAATGTGCAGAGGAAACCATTGGAGAGGGAGGAATCAGCAAATACTTCTAGCAAACATCATTAGTCCTATTCAAGGAATCGGCCATCAGAGCAAGCATGCACCAATCCAGAAGGGCAGATTACTTACAGAATCACTCATATCTACACCAACGAATCCTCTTTTGACAACCCAGAAACACAATAATGGCAAAAAGAGGGCCGAATTCGCAGACAAGTGTAAGATTTGGAGCGGCTGCGACAAACAATGACAAAAAGCGAAAAGTGAATAGACTACCGCTTGAACTGCAGAATGAGCGGCCGTCCCTTGAACACAAAGCCATGGAGCCGATTGACTGCTTCGGCCGCAATCTCTTTCGATGCTATCCATCAGCATATATTCTCACCCCAACAGAACTCAACAAACGCCTGCCCTTTCATCCTTCCCGTCAAGAGCGTGTAGATCGCCGTCTGCTTCTCAAACCGGTCGAAGAGCACAATCATCTCCTCCTTGCTGACACTTCGCGGGAGGTTCTTCACGTACACCACGCAGTTCTCTTCACCACGCTGGTACTACAGGAACACTCTCCCGCCAACTCTCACATTTCGCATCTGCGGGAGTTTCATCATCTCGTCCGCACTGAGTCGATTCGCCTCGATCTCCGCATCCGAAATGACCACCGTCTTCTCTTCCTCCTTCTCATCCTTCAGTGGTGTGTTCACATCCAGAAACGCCTCTGTTGACACCCGAACCCTTCTTCGCTTTTCCTCCTTTTCTCCTTTCTCGTCTCTTTCTCTTTTCCCGCCACTCTCCTCTTCTCCTCCTTTCCCTCCAACCCCACTCTCCTCCTCCAGCACCTTCTTCATCAGAGGGTGCTGCTTCACGAACTCCCTGTCCACCTCCTTCAGAACCGCTGTCATGTCCACGGGCGGCAGGTGCAACTCCACCACGCCTTCCTGCGCCTGCCGCAATGCAGGGTTCGACAACCCGTACACGTAGTTGTTCTTCATCTTCTGGCTACATGTGAGGAGGAGGAAAAACGCACACATGGCTAGGAAGTCGTCGGCTTGGCGGTTGACCAGCTGATGAAGAGACACATCTAGGAAAGAGAGTGCAAGAAACAGATACTGCTTTTATTTGCCTCTTCCTGCTTCTTTTCCAACTCGATACTGCGCAACTCCACCTTGGTGTAGATTCGCTGGATGGACTCCGGAATTGGCATCGTGCGCTTCTTCTCAAAGCGGATGACATCCTCAATCTCACTCTACTCGACATCATTCGCACCATCCGCTACCTGCTCCAAATTGTACTTTGACAGTTCCGTCCGTCGTTTCTCCTCCTCCTTAAGCTGGACGTATTCGTCATGCGTCTTCAGGCCAGAGAATGCGGGAGATGACAGTCGAATCGTCTCTCCGTCAATGAAATTGAGTTTACCATCCCTTGCGTAAGGAAACCGACGTTCCTTCTCCACCATCGCGGCAATCTCCTTTTCAAACTGCGTCTGGTATCCCCGTCCCGGCTCTCCAGGTGTCAGCGTTGCGTCAATCTCAACGCGCTCATGACCCATGCGAATGACGTCGCGGCTGTAATACCGCCTGGAATCGCCCGCATCCACTCCCGTCGTGTACACATTGGCACGGGGAACGAAGGGGTTGAATCCAAAGTTCGGCATCACAAAAAGAGTGGCTCACTTCATCATCTTCTTTTCTCCTTTGATAGTTATGAGCATCGGATTATCCAAGGAGGATATTGACGCTGTTCGGTCGTATGTGACGGCAAAGGACGGACATGAGTACGATTATGTGGAGGACGGGATTGTGTGTTTCGACGTCACGCACAATTATCTGAAGGTGCGAATGCACGATATTCGAATGCCATTATCGTCCACAGTGCTCTTTCGACCAATCCCTCACAAATAGGTGCTTGATTTGAAGCGAAAGATTGTCCTCCACTCTGGCACTCCTGTGGAATTCCAGCGACTGGAATTGCGGACGCCGATGGGAACGAAAGTGCGTATCGGCTCTTCTATTGAGGTTATAGATCCGCGATTTGATGAACGATATGGAAACGCTCGAAGCCTGCGGCATTGAGAACGGAATGGTCGTTCATTGCACAGACTTCGTGATGCCTGCTGCTTTCTTTTCACCGTAGAATCCAAACTCGTTAGCGAAGGACGGAGGCCTCGATGATGAAACGAAAGTCAAGAAATACGTGATGAGTGACGAGGAATACAACAAACGACCCAACACCTACCGTGCTTTCAAGCTGCAGACCGAGAAGCAGCTCATAAGCGAGTCACACAACGCGGAGACGGAATATCCAGCCTCTACCGTGGAGGGCATTCACGAGGGCGATCGATGCGAAGTCTCTCCCGGCGGAAGGAGAGGCACCGTGAAGTGGGTTGGCGTGCTGGAAAACAATAGTGTATCCAAAGGAGGGTACTGGGTGGGTGTTGTCCTTGATGAGCCCACCGGCCGGAACAATGGCATGCCATGCGAAGCGAGATGATGCGTAGGATGCTACGAGGGGAAGAAGCTGTTTGACTGCCCCCCGAATTACGGCATTTTCGCTAGAGGCCCCAACGTGAAGGGTTTGAGAAACATAAGACATTCAATCGTAGTTGGCGATTATCCGGAAGAAGCGATCGATTCGGACCTGGAGTTTTAGTTCATTTTCTTTTGTTGTAAACGATCGAATGGATCTTTTGAAACAGTATAGCGCCGCGCTTGATGTACATCTCTTCTGGGAATTCTCTCATGCGTAGACACATCCCATTGTGACAAAGTGTATTACCTCTCTTGTTCTGAACAGTGTTAGCGATATTCTATCGCAACTCATTACGAACAGTAGTTGCGTTGTGGATTGCTTCCCATGTAGACAGGAAACAGCGAATTCAAAGGAACATCCGTTTTATGATTTGGGGCGCCGCATTTGGAGTTGTCGCGCATTACTACTTGCTGCTCTCCAATTTGCTCATTCCTGCCACGTCATTTGGCGCCGTTTTTCTGAAGTTGGTTGTGGATCAGGTGCCTATTCTATCCCCCCATTATACACAGCTCCTTTGGACCCCCTTTGCGAACACTCTGTTTTTCTTCTCCATTTCCGTCATGGAGGTGACTTTGGAACACACACGTTCACCTCTAGAATCCCC
>OIWT01002046.1_pt1 | contig 21885 bp, 10 predicted proteins | sample 1587701 | NCBI WGS metagenome assembly OIWT01 (sample SAMEA3888904, study PRJEB22519) | human gut metagenome | biome: human gut; feature: human-associated habitat; material: faeces | place: Denmark | collected 2009
TATTTTGGTTTTTGTTCGTGTACACAATCTAGTGTACACGAACAAAACAGATTATGTAAAAACTTAACCATTGAAAAAAGTCAAATTGTATGGTATAATGAAGCAAAGTTGGCGAAAAGGAGAAATGTGAGAATGTGGGTTGTAACAAATAGGAAAAAAATAGTACTATACACTATGTGTACGTTGTTATTTTGTCTTGCTGGTGTATTTCAAGCAACGGATTCACTTTTGCCAGATTTTTGGCACGCATTATTTGCTTTATCTGCTAACACGATACTAATTTTTCTTGTGGTTGCGTGGGGCGTTTCACTTATACACCGAATGGTAAGAAAAGATTTACTTGCATATTTCCTAACGGTTGCTGTACTAATTTTGTTTTTTCTTGTAGTTAGGATGATGAAATACGAACTGACAAAAGGTTTGGATAAACCTTTGCGCTATTTTTGGTATACATATTACGTTCCTCAAATGTTCATTCCCCCAACAATATTGCTTGCGGCGTTTAGTCTTGAAAATAAGAAGGGTAAGCCGCTTGCAAAAATATGGTATTTATTATATCTGCCAGCAATTATATTGATTATTTTAATTTTTACAAACGAAATCCATGGTTGGGCGTTTGCTTTGAATTTTGATGGTGATTTTTCATATAAGCATAGAATTGTATTTTATATTGCTCTTGCATGGGAAATTGTTGTAACTTTTATAAGTCTCATAGTTCTTATTTTAAAGTGTCGTGTAGCGGCATGTAAAAAGAAAATGTGGGTACCTGTAACTGCTTTCATTGTATGTTCAGCGATTTCAACTATATGTTTTTTAACTGATACAGCAGCTTTCAAAATTCCTGAATTAATATGCTTTTCAGGAATTGTCGTGATAGAAAGTTGTATTACTATTGGGCTTATTCCAACCAATGAAGATTATGAAAATTACTTTTTCCGCTCGGCTTATGCGGCCGTTATCACGGATGAAAAATTTAATGTTCTTTATAACTCTGAAAACTCGATTATTACGGACAAAAAACTGTTTCAACTTGCCACGAAAACGCCTATAATGATAGATAAAAGTACACGATTGTCAGCAGTAAAGATAAATGGTGGGTGGTCATTTAGACTTGAAAATTTGGCTAGAATAATTGAGATAAATAACTCACTCGCGGAGACTAATGAAAGACTATCTGAAGAAAACTATATCATTGAAGCAGAAAACGAATTAAAAAAACAAAAAACACAGATAGCAGAGCAAAAGCGATTATATACAAAAATAAATGTAGCAACGCGTGAAGAGTTGAAAAAACTGAGTGCAGTTCTATCAAGTATTGACCAAAAAAAATCGTTCAACGATACAGAATATATTGCTGAAATGCGCTTTGCTTGTATTTTAGCAGCATACATCAAGCGTAGAAGTAACATTGTTATGCTAACTGAAAAACATAAGAATATTGATCTTGGTGAATTGTCTCTTGCCATCAAAGAGTCGCTCGATTATCTCTCACTTACTGGTGCAGAGTGTTCTTACGATTGTTTATGTCAAGGTAAAATTGATGGTAAAAAAGTAGGAGTTCTTTACGACTTTTTTGAGGAGTGCATTAATAATTACTACAATTTGCCGAATGCCATTATTGTTCGTTTATGTAATCAGGGAAATGATATTATTTTGCGGATTGAAAGTGATAGTGGGAAGGACACTATTTCAAATAAAATAAAGTCTAAATTTTCTGAATATAATGTTAGCGTGGAAACTGATGATGAAGAAGTTTACTATTCATTACTATTACATCATGGAGGTGCCATATGAGATTTATTGATGCACCACTTTGTGTAAGACAAATCATCATTGGTTCACTCATTCTAACGTTTGTTTTGGCAATTATTGGTCTATTTACGGCAGTTAGACTTTGTAAAAAACGTGCATATATAATGTTTTCATTGTTAATGTTTATTTTTTCTTTCGTAGTGGTGTTTTTAACAATGCGGGGAAGTTATTTATATCGCATAAAAATGCCAGTATTTGAACCATCATTTACAGTATTAAAATTGCCAATTTGGATATATTATGTTGTTTCATTAGTGCTTTTTGTAGGAACAATCATTGGGCTTGTTAGTGTAGTTAGATGGAGAAAAAATCATATTTCACCAATATCAATAAAGGAAAGCGCCGATACCCTTCCAGCTGGAATCTGTTTCTATGAACAAAGTGGCCTTGTCAGTCTTGTTAATACTGAAATGAATGACCTTTGTATTCTTTCAACGGGTAAAGCGCTATTAAATGGCAAAGATTTCTGGCTAAAAATTTCACATGGTGAACTTGAAGAAAATTGCCAATCACTTCAAATGGGAGACAAACCAATCATCAAGTATAGCGATTGTAAAGTTGTATCTTTTAAAAAGTATACACACGAAATAGATGGTAAAATAGTTTATGAAATCGTTGCAACGGATATTTCTGAAAGATATCGATTAACACGAGAATTAGAGCAAAAACTCGATGAACTGAAAAAAATCAACAACAGACTTGTCGTATATGGGAAAAATGTTGCTGAACTTACAAAAGAAAAAGAGCATTTAGCAGCTAAAATTCGTATCCACAATGATATGGGTAAACTGTTGCTTACCACAAAACGAAAACTTAACGCTCCCCTTACTGAAGCAGAAGGGAAAGAACTTGTTAGCTTTTGGCAAGCAGAAATTGAAACTTTAAAATTTACACGTAAAGTATCAAAGAAAAGTAATCTAAAAGTTATTGAAGATGCAGCAAAACTTGTCGGTGTAAACCTTATTTTTGAGGGCGAGCAACCTGAACCTGATACGGTAAGAGAAAAAATACTTACGCAGGCAATGCATGAATGTCTTACTAATACTGTTTCTCACGCAAACGGAAAAAATATGACTGTTGTAGTGTCAGAAAAAAATGATGTATATACAATATCTATTATTAATGATGGCGAAAAGCCTAAAGGGGTAATCGTAGAAGGTGGTGGACTGACAGGTCTTCGATCTCTTGTCGAAAGAGAAAACGGCAAAATGACACTAAAAAGTACACCTCATTTTGAACTTTTGATTGAATTGTCACAAGGAGAAAAAATATGAAAGAAGGAAAATATTCGGTCATGATAGTTGAAGATCAACAAATGCCTAAAGCATTATTTTCGCATTTTGTTGAATCGTCAGAAAAATTCTACCTAGAAGTAGCAATAGAAAACGCAACTGTTGCCGACATTGTTTGTGCACACACTCCTATTGACCTTATTATTATGGATGTGGTAACAGAAAATGGTGAAAGTGGACTTGAAGCAGCAGCAATTATTAAAAAGAAGTATCCAAAAACAAAAATTATAATTGTGACAAGTATGCCAGAATGTTCATATATAAAACGCGCCAAGCAAATTGGTGTAGAAGGATTTTGGTATAAAGAAGCAAATGAACAACCAATATTGTCACTTATGGAACGAGTTATAAATGGCGAAATTGTTTATCCAGATAAACTTCAACCCGTTAAAATGGGACTTGCATTAAGTACAGAGTTTACCGAAAAAGAACTTGAAATATTACGCCTAATGACAGGAGGTTACAGTAACAGAGAAATCTCTGAGAAACTCGGCATATCTTCTGGTGTTGTCAAAAACCATGTTGCGGATATGCTTGATAAAACCGGATTTCGTTCTCGCACGCAACTTGCTGTAAGAGCTAGAGAGTCAGGACTTGTAATATTGGATAAGATCAATGAAGATGTTTAATATACACAAAAAAATAGCCAGCCGTTTAAATAACGGCTGGTTTTTATAAGCAAATTTAAAAATACAAAGGGGTGCCAAATGGCACTTCCTAAAAAACCAGACTTATGATAAAATGTAAGCATTAATTAAAATTGATCGTATTTTCATGAAACTTTAGACTTGTAACCGACAAGATTAATTAAATAAATAAAGTAATCTATTGAATTAATTTTCAAGGATTATAAAAAAGGTAATATAATTATTTCATATAAATAATAAATTACCAACATATTGTAGAAGGAGAAATGGTATTAGATGAAAAGAGCAGTACTTGCAATCAGAAACAGACTTGTTTTGGAAGCGGTAACAGATGCCCTAAAACGTATTGGTGTTTTAGTGGAGAAATGTTTTTCACAAGAAACAGAGCGCATTTTAGCTTTGCTAAATGCACTATCGGCAACTTTTCTTGTAATGGATGTTACTAGGTCAGGTGATGGAACATTTGATATGCGCATGAACATAGTAAAAGAAGTTAAAAAGCAAAAACCTGAAGTTAAAATTGCTTTACTTTGTGACAACGTTTCAGATGAGACTATTGCATATAAAATAAAGAGAGCTAAAGAAGAAGAAATAATTGATGCTTTCTTTTATGAATCTGTACCATCTGACTATCTTGCCGATGTACTTGACTCACTATAAATGAAATATACGAGAATTGAAAAAATAGAAGATGCAAGCACGGTTAAAGTGCGATAGCACATAATAATTACAAAATGGGTTCCAAATCGCAAATGATATTGTGGTAGGAAATATAAAAAAGAAATTCAAAAAAGGAGAAAAAATATGAAGAGAAAATCGATAGCCATACTTCTTTCGGTAGTATTGATGCTTGTTATAATGCTTACTGCGTGTAATTGCAAAAAGCATAAATTTTCAAGCGAGTGGAAGTATGATGATACAAGTCACTGGCATGAATGTTTGAAGAAAAAACATTCAGATGTGGCAGATAAAGCAGAACATACGTTTAATGAAGGAGTTGTTACTACTGCGCCTACCGAAACATCCGAAGGCGTGTTAACACTCACTTGCACGGTGTGTGGATATCAAAAAACTAAATCTATTGAAAAGGTAAAACATGTGCACACTTTCAATGATAAAGTTTGGCAAACTGATGAAAATAATCACTGGCATCCAGCAACGTGTGCTCATACTGATGAAAAAGGTGACACTGCGGCGCATACTTTTGACGAGGGTAGAATCACCATAGAAGCGACTGAGGATACCGACGGCGAAAAGGTGTATATTTGTACGGTTTGTAAATATGAGAAAAAGGAAGTAATTCCACAACTAGACCACACGCACAAGTTCGATATGACTAGTTGGAAATATGACGGAAAACAGCACTGGCACCCTTCAACCTGTGGACACGATCTTGCAAAAGACGGAACGGCAGACCACACGTTTAGCGAGTGGACTGTTAAAACCGTGGCAGGCTACGGCGTAAACAGAGTGGATCAAAGAGATTGTACTGTTTGTGGCTTCCACGAAGAAAAAACTATTGAAGGTACTTTAATTCCACCTAAGGAAAGAGAAATCACCGTTGGGGCTATCGACTTTACGTTCGATGGCACTGCAAAGAGTATTGATACTCTCGTAACAGTGACCAACACAGAGGGCGGCATAACCATTAAATATTGTCTAGACGACGAAAACGATAATTGGACTGACACTGCACCTGTTAATGCAGGGAATTATAAGTATAAAATTACTCTAAATGGGACAATGGAATGGGCACATAAAGAAAAAGTGGATGTGTTCACTATTAAAAAGTTCGCAATCAATCTTGATAAAGAATTGTACGAAATAAATAAAGATGAAAAACTTGAGGGTGGATTATTTGGCGTTACTTGTGTAGAAGTTGCAGCTGAAACGAATTCTTATACAGATTGGGTTACTGTATTAGCACCAGAAGAAAACAACGTACCAGGTAGACACGTTATAAACGTAGTGGATTTAACTACCGACGAAGAGAACTTCACTGTTAAGGCAAATACCGAAACGATTACTTTCGTAGTATATGACACCGCAAATTTAGTTGCGGGTGTCCGTGATGTATTTACAATTCAAAATGTTAGTGGAGTAATCATAACGACCAAAATTGCCCAAGGTACGATAAACGTGAATGATGAAATCTATAACCAAGAACTTGGCAAGAGCTTAATCGTAAAAAAAATCGAAATAGGCCGCAATGCAAAAGATAAGGCAACTGTTGACGATGAGGTTAGTTTACTTGTTGAAGGTGCAACTAAAGCTGAAATTAAGACTGGTCAAATGCTAACTAAGTTTGGCACAGTAAATAATTACGACAAATTTACCATTAAGTTAAGATTGCTTACCAAGGCGGAAGGCGGAAGAAATACGCCAATTTCCTCTGGATATAAACCGACTTTTAGTTTTACATCTGTTGCAAAAAGTATCATAGGTACTATTACTTTACCTGATGGTGTAGAAATGCTTATGCCTGGTGAAACTATTGAGGGCGTTATAGTTTCTTTTGATACAAAAACACCTGGTTTTGTAGGGTATAAGTTTGCAATTAGGGAAGGCGGAAAAACTATAGGTTATGGCGAAGTAACTGGTATGCACTTTGATTCTACCCAACTTACTTTGAGTGATGGCGTTGCAACTTCGGATAATATTTATTTGTTAGAAGGCGAGAGTAGAGAATATACAATTAGCCTTATTGGTGCGAAAGGCAAAGAAGCTAAATATAAGTTTGAATTGCTAAATACTACAGACTTAACTATGAAGGTATATTTTTTAGATAGAGAATTAACGCTTAATGATAAAGGAGAATATAGCTTTTTTGGCACTAGAATATCATTTACTGTTAAAGTCGTAGTTACGGCAAATAAGGCGACTACCGGAAATCTAAAAATTAATAAGGTTACAAATGCTAGTTAGCTATAGTTCATAAGTAATAAATTGAGCAAGAAGCAATAGTTGCAAGTGAGAGTTTTCACGCTTGTTGTAAGCTTACGTATTTAATAGCACCATCACGCTTGCAAAGTAGCAAATACCTGCCTACATAAACGATTAAATTTACCTAATCGCTATTAGTATGCTATATACTCTTTTGTAAACAAGTTTGATAAAAAGAGTCAGGACTTGTAATATTGGATAAGACCAATGAAGATGTTTAATATACCCAAAAATATAGCCAGCCGTTTAAATAACGGCTGGTTTTTATAAGCAAATTTAAAAATACAAAGGGGTGCCAAATGGCACTTCCTAAAAAACCAGACTTATGATAAAATGTAAGCATTAATTAAAATTGATCGTATTTTCATGAAACTTTAGACTTGTAACCGACAAGATTAATTAAATAAATAAAGTAATCTATTGAATTAATTTTCAAGGATTATAAAAAAGGTAATATAATTATTTCATATAAATAATAAATTACCAACATATTGTAGAAGGAGAAATGGTATTAGATGAAAAGAGCAGTACTTGCAATCAGAAACAGACTTGTTTTGGAAGCGGTAACAGATGCCCTAAAACGTATTGGTGTTTTAGTGGAGAAATGTTTTTCACAAGAAACAGAGCGCATTTTAGCTTTGCTAAATGCACTATCGGCAACTTTTCTTGTAATGGATGTTACTAGGTCAGGTGATGGAACATTTGATATGCGCATGAACATAGTAAAAGAAGTTAAAAAGCAAAAACCTGAAGTTAAAATTGCTTTACTTTGTGACAACGTTTCAGATGAGACTATTGCATATAAAATAAAGAGAGCTAAAGAAGAAGAAATAATTGATGCTTTCTTTTATGAATCTGTACCATCTGACTATCTTGCCGATGTACTTGACTCACTATAAATGAAATATACGAGAATTGAAAAAATAGAAGATGCAAGCACGGTTAAAGTGCGATAGCACATAATAATTACAAAATGGGTTCCAAATCGCAAATGATATTGTGGTAGGAAATATAAAAAAGAAATTCAAAAAAGGAGAAAAAATATGAAGAGAAAATCGATAGCCATACTTCTTTCGGTAGTATTGATGCTTGTTATAATGCTTACTGCGTGTAATTGCAAAAAGCATAAATTTTCAAGCGAGTGGAAGTATGATGATACAAGTCACTGGCATGAATGTTTGAAGAAAAAACATTCAGATGTGGCAGATAAAGCAGAACATACGTTTAATGAAGGAGTTGTTACTACTGCGCCTACCGAAACATCCGAAGGCGTGTTAACACTCACTTGCACGGTGTGTGGATATCAAAAAACTAAATCTATTGAAAAGGTAAAACATGTGCACACTTTCAATGATAAAGTTTGGCAAACTGATGAAAATAATCACTGGCATCCAGCAACGTGTGCCCATACTGATGAAAAAGGATCTTTAGGAAAGCACGTTTGGGATGAAGGGAAAACATCTATTCCTGCAGATTACGGAAAAGCAGGCGAGAAAACTTTCACTTGTACAGAGTGTAAGGCAACTAAAACTGAACCTATTGCAGCTCTTGATTCAAAGGAAAATACGCTATCGCTTGCTAACGAAAATATCCTTAGCAAAACTTATGATGGTACACCTTTTGCATTAACTGTTGCTGAATTTGTTTATAATGGTGATGGTAAAGTGGCCTTTTCCTATAAACTCAAAGTAGAAGGAGATGACAAATATACTGAGCAAGCTCCAACGAATGCTGGCGAATATATTGTTAAAGTTTCTATTCAAGGTACATCAGAGTGGAAAGGAATAGAAGGAACATTTGACTTGATAATTGTAAAGAAGGCTCTTTCAATAACTGGGACTAAAATTTATGATGCCAACGAAATTATCACTAATGATAAAATAAAAATTACTGGTGTTCTTGAGGGTGATGAAGTTACTATTACTATTACGATGAAGAGTGCTAATGTAGGTGCGGAAATAGAAAGTTTCAAAATGACTGGATCAGAAGCGGACAACTATTCTCTTGCAGAAGAAGATATTTTTGTCGATATTGTTAAAGCAACAATAGGTGATAATTTTACGATTAGTAACGCAAATGAATATAACACCCCATTTAAAGTTGGTGCTGAAATTCCTGAACCCCAAACAAATTATGAGGAAGTTGGTACAGGATATGGTGCAAAATCTGTTATTTGGGAAAAGAAAGATAGTAGTGGTAAATGGGAACCAACCACAAAAGAACTAATAATGAAATCTAAAGGGGAATACCGCGTTAGCATTAAATATGCAGAAGGTGTCAACTACGAAGCCGCAAGCACCGGAATTGTTAACTTCATCGTAGAAGCAAAAGGAAGAGGAATTACTGCTAACTCTAATGTTATTCAAAATAAAACATATGATTACAAACCCGTAGATAAAATGACATATGCAGATCTTGTTAATAAAGTAACTTCACCTAACCTTATTGGTGTAACAAATTACACGGAATCAACATCAGGAGATAAATATGTTGAATACCGTAAAAAAGGTGAAAGAAATTGGACAAGAGTTACGAGTGCCAACGTTCCAGTAAATTCGGGTGAGTATGAATATCGCATTGGCATCACAGAAACAAACGAATGGGTAGCAGTTGTATCTGATGTCAAAACTTTCAAAATCACGCCGTATGAGTTTGTACTAGAACTTGGCTATGGTCAAAACCAAAATAATCAATCGTATGATCGTGGTAAGACATTCCACCTCAGGACATATTCAGAACTTATCCCAGGTCAGACATTAGAACTTTGGCTCGACAACGAAAAAGCAGGGTTTGAAACTAAAGAAGGAAACAATGGTGTTTACTATTTCGTCCCTGATAATAAAAAGAAGGTTTCTCCAGATTGCTTCTTCCTTAAAATAAAAAACATTTTTTCTCCTAATATGGAAAACTATAAAATTGTTACAAAATACTCATACGTAACAACGGTTGAAATTACAGTTGTCGAGAGATTAAATTCAGTGATAAAGGGCAAATCTGGAACTATTACAAATGTAGGCTATACTACAACTGAAACTGTTTTGACCGCGACTGTTGAAAAGGGATATTTCAAAATGGGTCAAACTATTGAAATTTATAATGCATCAGGAGTGAAAGTGGGAGAGGCTGTGATTACTAAAGTCAATATTGGAACTGCTGCCTCTCAAAGTGGCTTTGCAATTCCTTCCGATGGTACAGTTAGTATATGGGTGGATAAAGGATTTATGGATCCAGCAACAAATAAGCCTATTCCAATTAAGGGCGGTTATTTTGTTATGAAATAACTCAAACAGTAAAGTCATAAACAAAAAAAGTCGGATAAGGGGTGATTTGCCACTTATCCGAAATGTTGTTTTTATCTTGTTATTTTAATAAAAATATAAAGGAGATTTCTATGGTAAAAAAAGAGTTAAAAATCTTTACATTGATTATAATTATGTCGCTATGTCTTACAATGGTTAGTTGCGTTAAAAAATGCAAATCCGTAAATAAATTGGTTGACGAAAGTGGCGTAACTGTGTATGGGACATTTGAAAAAGGGTCCAAACTAGAAGTTAAAAAACAATCTAGCGAAAGCAAACAAGGCAAAGAAGCCATTATGGCAATCACTAAACCATACGATAGTGCTAAAATCGCTATATTTGATATAGCCTTAACTAGAAATGGTGAAAAAGTGCAACCAGGTAGCAAAGTGAAGGTAACCTTGCCGATACCATTTGAGGCAACAGAAGGGTATGTTACCTATCATATCAAAGGGGATAATACAGTAGAAGAACTTAGTACTATTGTTAATGGTGATAAAATATCCTTTGAAACAACAAGTTTTTCGTACTTCATAGTTGCAGGTTTAGTGCAAACCGATGTACAACATATACACAATTATGTTGAAAGAATTACTGAAAATAACCTCGTTGATGAGGCAACCTGCCAAAGAAAAGCAGTTTATCGCCTAGTTTGTAGTATTTGTGGCAATTTTGGTAGAGAAACTTTTGAGTATGGTGAACTTGCTTCACATAATTTAAGGGAAGAAAAAGGTTATAGCCCAAGTTGTGAAAGACCAGGACTTACGCATGGAAAAAGATGTATAAACTATGGATGTACATATACTGAACAAGAGGAAATTCCAGCTCTTGGGCATGACATGCAAGATGTTGAGAAAAAAGATCCAACTTGTACTGAGAGCGGTTGGAAAGCACACAAAAGATGTAGCCATTATTGTGGTAAAACTGAGGGGTATGAAGAAATTCCTGCAACAGGACATAATATGTCTATACTCATTCCACGGGTGGAGCCTACTTGTGAAAAATGGGGAAGCGAAGAATACTATAAATGCGCCAACGAAGGATGTGTTGAACATACAGATTATAGAGGGTTACAAGCCCTCGGGCATGACAAGGTAGGTCATCCAGCTAAAGATCCTACTTGCACAGAGGAAGGATATTGGCAGTCATATGATACATGTACACGTTGTGATTATACATCAAATACACAGAGTAATATTAGAGAAGCATTAGGCCATTTAATTGAACATCATGAGGCTAAAGAACCTGATTGTCTACCCGGTTGGAATGCATACGATATCTGTAAACGTGATGAATGTGATTACAATACCAAAGTTGAGATTCCTGCTAATGGTAAGCATAGTTACGTCTGTGATGTTTGTACCACTTGTGGTGGAAATAATCCAATAAAATATACGCGGGAAGGTAATTATATCTATTTTGGTCACTGGACTCAAAGCTGTGAAAGAGATGAAACTATAACTGCCAAACTTTTAGAAATTGCGGGAGATTATCCAGAATATGCACTGGATTCAAATGATAATAATTGGCTTCATTATGAGAATGCTGCGGATATTTGGTATAAGGATGTTATTTATAATGGCGTAAAATATCGAGGTATTGCAAGAAATACAACTAGATGGTTAGGATCTGGAACTAATTGTATGAGTTGGTCAAATGGAAATGGATATGGTGGATCTATTTATTGGTTTAGATTTGAACCAATAAAATGGAGAATACTTACAACAAAAGATAATTCAGCATTTTTAATGAGCGAATTAGCTTTAGATTTTTGGAAACCACAGTTGAATTATACTACTACAAATACTGCTATTTCTTATAATGCGGACAATGGCGTACCTGAAGGAACTTACGCTAATAATTGGGAGTACACTTTTATTCGTAAATGGCTAAATGAAACCTTCTATAACGATGTGTTTAATGATTTACAAAAAGAAATCATTAAAATAACACTTGTGGATAATAGTGAGAGAAGTTGCAATCCAGACAATTATCCTAATTATTATAAAGATGGGAAAAACAATTATGCAGAACAAGCCAATGATACCAATGACAAAATATTCTTGTTATCTTTACAAGAAGTAACCACTGAAGCGTATGGGTTTTCTAAGGTAATGGGTAATGATCCAGCAAGGGCATTGGGTACAACAGATTTTGCAAGATTCCAAGGGCTTTGTTCTTATTTAAATGAAGGAAGAGGAGACTTTAGTAAAACTGAAGGATCAGTAACATGGTTGACGCGTTCTGCGTTTGATGCAATGGCTTCGTTTAACAAAGGACTTGATGTTCATGTTGTAAGATGTGGGCTATATCCTGGTGCGCTAAATGTTGCTCATAGTATGGGGGGAATTGTACCTGCACTTTGGATTAATTTAGAATGATACATAACATTTATAATATAAAGAGTCGCTTAACTTTTAACAAGCGGCTCTAATATCAAGAAGGAGAGTTTTTATGAAACTAATTAAAAAACTAATTATAAGTTTAATCTTTATTGTGGCAATTTTAGGTGTTGTCGTTATAGGCGGATATATTTACATTCGTAAAACTTATGGTATCGATCTTTTTCGCACTACAGGGCAACTTAAGACTCTTACCAAAGAAGTAGATGAATCAATAATTTGTCCAAATGCTTATGGTGATAACGATTTTATTGATATGAAATCTGAAGTTAATAAAAAAATTGAAGGACTTGTCTCTTATGAAGAAGGAAAAGGTTATAACGGTTATTCAGTGAATCTAACTTCACTTGTGGATAAAAGTATGACCAGTAATCTTTCACTTACAGAAAAACAAGTTGGAGCAATAGCTCAAACCGTGTTTTATGAACAAACAGGAGGAAAAATAAAACTTGGTGAAAAGGAAGTTTCTGTTACTATTGTTCAAGTAGACTTTTCAGAGATTGCTGAAAATGGTAGTGCGAACTTTAATGTTGTGGCAAAACTTGATCTTACGCCCTTCAAAGAAGATATGAAAGAGTTCCCTTATAAGTATTTCAAAAAGTATATTCCTAATAATCTATACATTTCATCTACAGTGCGTATAGAGAAAACAGAAAAAAATTTTTCCTACAGTATTACACATAAATCACTTGCACTAAACAATCTTTCATCTGATGATACAGCAGATTTTTTTGATACACTCAATGCTGTTTTAAAAATTGGGACAGCTGAAAGCCTGAATATGCAAATTGGTACAACTGCTGTAAACGCACTTATTGGTACAAATGAAAATCCGGGATTTGCCTATTCTATGAAATCAATTGGTGCAACGTCGTTTAAATTTGAAAATATTTCGGGTGTAGACTATTTTGTTGTGTATTAGATGTTTCACAAATTTAATAAATAAAAAGAGATTAGACACCTTTACTATGATTTTGTGCAGAAACACAAATTATTATAACTAGTTTAAAGAACTTAACAAGGAGCTACAATTATGATACATAATAGAAAAAATAAAATAAATTTATTGTCGTTTGTTCTTGGTTTTACCATATGTCTTGCCTTAATGATTGGTATAGTTTTGGTTAATTCTGAAAACATAGCACATGCGGAAGGAGAAGCAATCGACACTCTTGAAGTTGCATTTAATAAAACGAATGTAGGGGATAGTCTTGTAACTGCGTTCGAATTCGAGGACAAAGCAACAAAAAAACTAAAAGTGCCAGCAGATGCAAACTATACAGCGACTATCATAGAGGTATGTCGCAATGGGCAAAAACAAACGTTATGGAGTAATAACAATACATCGCTTTTGTGGGATAGAGTTGAAAGTCAACTTATTGAGCAAAACGTTGCATATTGTATTCGGGTTTCTTTTGAACCTAAAACTGGATATGCTATATCTACCGATACCGAAATGCTAAAAAGAAAACTCAAGGTATCTGGTGCTGAACTTGGCAAAGGCAAAGACATTGAACTTTGGGACTCTGCTGGACAAAATAGAATAACTACAGCTGTACAAATGGACTTTGTTATTTCAAAAGGTATGACTTATATAGGATATCCTGCTCAAATAAATCCAATTATTGGAGAACAGGTAACAGGTAAAATCGGCACATTGTATACCGACACAGGAATATGGCTTAGAGGTGCGCCAGGTCCATATAATTTCACGATAAAATCTGCGCCTATTGGCACAGAATTGCAAGTTTCTAACGTATTTGAGGAATCAACATGTTACTATCGTGTAACTGCGGTTAATTCTATGGACGGTGGTACGATGTACATCACCGCAATAGCAGCTGATGGTCAAACTTGTGACATTCCTATTCCGGTAGCAGCCGTATCAGGTGGACATGAGCACACTTGGAGTGATTTTGAAAAAATAGACTTTGAATATCATGGATATACAAAGTGTACTGATCCAAGTTGCCCTGGCGTTTGCATAACATTAGATAAAGGATCGGAATATGGAAAACACGATTTCTATTCAGGTTGCAATGTGAAGTGCAAAAAATGTGGTGATCTTGGTAATCCTAACGCTAAACATCATTTCAACATTGTTCCAGACAAAACTGATGAAAAATATCACGTACATCAATGTGATTGTGGTGAATTTGAAAAGGATGAAAGTGGTAACGTAATAAAAGAAGCACATAGTGGTGGAGTACAAACTTGCTTAACTGGCGCAAATTGTGAGGTGTGTGGACAACAATATCTTCTGCCTACGGGGCATAAATATGAGTATAGATCGTTCAAAAACAACGATGGTACATATACACACCTTGGCTTTTGCAAGTATTGTGGAATAGAAGATGTTTCACTTAGACACCCACCAGAGGGAGGAACACCAACCTGTCAAACACGTGCGAAGTGTCAGTATGAACATGATGGCAAAGTATGTGGTTGCGAATACGGTGATTTTCTTCCACACAACTTTGTCAATGGAATTTGTACGCTGTGTTCATCGGATGAATATATTAGAGAAGTCGTAATCGACGTTCCTGAGTTTTATAAAGGAATGGCGTATAAACCATTGTTTTATCCTAATGTTATAAAAGGCAATGTTATCGATTTGGGAATCTACTTTTACAAGGTAGCCTATACTCGCGATGGAAATAGTTAATTATGTGGTTCTCACAACTTCGATACGACCTTCATTAAAGAAAATAGTGTAATACTTTATGCCTTCAAACCACAAACAAATTGTAAATTTCCTGAAAACGTTGATGATATTAACCTATCATTAACTCATGGTGAAGTATTGAGCAAAGAAATAAGGAAAAATGATGGAGCTTTAGCTGTGCTTGTATTGCTTCGCGTTGATAGTGTGGTTCAATCCTTGGATATTGATGTATCACAACCTATTGTAGGTCTTACGGCTGAATCAGTGAAAGTTTCTGAGAAAAATGGATATGAGATTACAATAAATAATATCGGGCCATTAGTCGATGATAAAATTTATAAAAATTCACTTTTAGAAGTTGAAGTAACAATAAAAGCACCAGAAGGAAAATTTTTTCAGGATGCAAGCAAAGTATCTTTGGATAATTGGCTTTGTGATTTAAATATTTCTGGCGGGAAAGCATTGGTAGCTAGCCAAAATGCGGATTTGACAGAATTGACGCTGACCATTCAAACCGTTAAAGCGATAGAGTGTCAGCACACTAACGTAATGTTAAAAGAAGCAGGAAAACTTGAAACTTGTACCGAAGATGGTGTAAAAGACAAGTACGCATGTAAAGATTGTGGAAAAGAATTTTTTGATTCAACTTGTACTGTAGAGTGGAAAGCTGAAGAAGCGATAATTCCAAAAGCACATAAACTGAAACTTCACGAGGAAATAGCTTGCTCTGAGGGTAAAGATGGAAACATAGAGTATTATGAATGTGAAAGAGAAGATTGTGGAAAAATCTTTTCTGATTCGGCTTGCACAAAGCAAATCTTGCTTTCACAAACAATTATTCATGATTTCAATATTGAATGGTCTTCAAACAAGGACAGACACTACCACGAATGCAAAAACTGTGATGAAATACGTGATGTGGCGGCACATCGCCCTGATAGGACCGAAGCGACAGAAGAAGATCCTGTTAAATGCCTTGACTGCGGCTATGTAATCGAGCCTGCGCTCGCGCATACCACGCATCATACCGCGCTTGTTCCGGGTGAGGATGCCACTTGCATTAAAGAAGGCAAAAAACCGTATTACAAGTGCGATGGCTGCGAAGTTAAGTTCGAGGACGAAGCGGCAACCAAGCCTATCGCAGACGAAAGCACGCTGGTTATTCCCAAGGCGCACGGTTTCGGCGCGTGGGTAGACGAAATACCGGCAACCGAGGAAACGGAAGGCGTGAAAGGACACAAGGACTGCACGTTCTGTGGAAAACACTTTGACGAGAACGGAGCGGAGATCGCCGATCTCACGATAGCAAAACTTGTAAAAGTTGATGTAGAGGTTGTTGGTGGCATAGGTGGAGGCAAACTCATAGTTGGCGAAACCGTTACTATTACCGCTAACGAACCCAAGGCAGGTAAAGTGTTTAAGTGTTGGAAAGATGCAAATGGGAATGTAGTAAGCACAAAGAGAAGTTATACATTTATGGTAACTGGAGAAACAACACTTACAGCTGTTTATGAAGATGCTCCAAAAAAGAAAGGATTATCTGGCGGAGCGATTGCAGGAATCATAGTTGGATCAGTAGTTGTTGTAGGAATTGGTGGCTTTGCAATTTTCTGGTTTGCTATCAAGAAAAAAACATTTGTTGAACTAGCTGATGCAAGCAAAAAAATATTTACTAAAAAGAAATAGAAAGAAAGTTAAAAAATAACGAAGAGCCGTTTGATTTAGTCAAACGGCTCTAATTAAAATTATGAAAATATAAGAATATTAATCAAATAATACTAAATAAACAATTTTGCTTTTTAAGATTTATATAATGATTGGTAATAAAAAGATTTAACGTTCATAAAATATAATCTAAGAGGTATTAATGGTAAAAAAATACAAAGGGGTGCCAAATGGCACTTCTCAAATGAATGTGCTTATGCTAAAATATATGTGAATTAAATAAATCTTCCTAAGTCTGATTTTTAGCATTCTTATGAAACATCAAGTTACAAAAGCAGCCCTCTATAGGAATAGAGAGCTTTTCTATATTAAGATAGGGATGTTTTATTTAAACTTATATAGATAAATATCAATTAAAGATGGGAGGGGATGCAACTTAATAGTGTAATTAACTTGAATAAGGTTTTTTTGCTTTTTGAAGCAATTATTAAATATTATTTGGCGGAAAGATATTGACTTATAATATTTAAACAAGAAATATTAATATCTGAGCATCATAGAGAAGCAAAATAACCGCAAATGACACATAAGTGTCAAAATCAATGTCAAAACATTGATAATTGTTAAATTGTTGCATATAACAATTTTCAATATAACTAAAAATAAAAAGGAGCAAAAATATGAAAAGAAAACATCGCAACATTATTTTGGCTATTCTAATGGTTATAAGTGTAAGCTTATTTTCAAGTTGCAATAGTTGTAGTAGTTGTAATAAAAGCTTAAATGAACTCAAAAGCGATAATGGAGTTACATTAATAGGAGGAAACTTTGAAAAAAAGGCAAAACTTATAACTGAGAAATTACAGGCAACCGATGAAAACGTTCTGCAGTCAGTAGAAAAATTACCTGATGAATTTCAAACTTATGAAGGCTCTGATTTGGTGGCAATGGATATTTCTGTGCAATCAAATGGTGTAAAAGTTCAACCAAATGGAAAAGTTAAAGTATCAGTGCCTACTCCGATTGAAGGAGCAACAAAATATTGGGTTTTCCACGTTAAGAGTGAAGAGGAAGTTGAACAACTTGACAGTGAGTTCAAGGACGGGAAATTAACATTTGAAACTGATTCTTTTTCAATGTTTATCTTTATTGATGCGGAAAGCGGAGAAAAAGTTACGATAAAAAATCAAGGACCTTGTGTGGGAATAGTTAAAGTAAAAATAAAAACAAAAGGTTATTTAAGGGATATAGTAAGAGAATTTAGTATCAATAGTGATGAAGAAAAGACTTTTTACATAAAAAAAGGAACACTTATTGATATATCGTTATTGGGCGGCTATGATATTGATTATAAAGGATTATATAGACAAGTAAATGGAGTTATAGAAGATAAACCATTTATTACATCACAGTTTCCTCAATATACAGTCGAAGAAGGTGAGCAAATACTAGTAGCAAAATTTGCAGGTAATCTAAATGGAGTATATCAATTGTGGGCATTCCCTGGAGAATCAGGCGTCCCTGTCGTGTTTCCTGACGGAAGAGCTGCTACTGAGCTATATGTTAAACCAGGTAATCCTAATAATATTGATATAACTGCCCTCATGATTAAAGGTTTAAAACGTAAAAATGAAAAATTAATGTATACTCTTTTATCTCCTGAGCAATATGATATAATTGGACTTGATAAATTAGACTATTCAAAAGAAGGAAGTTATAGAGTAGAGTTTATTGCTAAAGAAAATAAAGAACTATGGGCTAGTATAACTATTCATATATCCGAGAAAAATGGTGATGTTTCGGCAATCACAACAACTGGTGGGAAGTTCTATGTAAATGACAAGGTAGATGAGTTATTAAATGAGAAGTCATTTTTGTTTGCTGATAAAAGGTATGAATATAAATTGACCGCCGTTCCAGATAGAACATTTGATTTTGGTGGATGGTATGTATGTCATGAAGGTGGTATAGTTGGCCAAAAACTTTCTGATGAACTTGTATATGAAGTAAAACAAGGTGAGTATGATTTAACCATTTTAGCATTGTTTACAATTAAACCTGAATTTTCTAACAAGCAAGAGGTTTATCAAGTTAGAATAGAACCAGAAGAATCTAACATACCATTAGGTTTTCATAATGGGAAACCAACGGAATATATTGCAACATCTATATTTTATAAACCTGGTGCGCCAGAAATTGATCTTTTAAAACTAGAAATAACGGGGCTTCGTCGTAATGATGAATTAGAGGATCCGTATGAATACGTTCCTCTTTATTTTGGTGATTATACTATAGATTATGATGGACTAGACTTTAGAAAAGAAGGAAAATATTATGTAAAATATAAGCTAGTTTCGGAAGGCGTTGATGATAGCTTTATGGTACATGTTTCTAACCAATTCTCAAATCTTACAGTGGAATTTTCCGGTAAGGGTAAGGTTGAGGATGTTCGCTATGGTAAGTATCCTATAACTAAAAGTGACACTCCAGAGACCTTAGAGTATTTCCCTCTTCATGATTGTAGAAAAATTGTAGCTACTCCTGCAGAAGGATATAAATTCATCGGCTGGTATTCTGTAGACGAAAATGGAAAATGTTCTGAAGAACCTATCTCTCTTGAAAGTGAGTATATATACTATCAAAATGGTAAAGATGAGCATATAAAGGCAGTGTTTGTTGAAATAATTACAAATTTAACGGTAAGTTGCGATGGCTTTGAATATGGTAATTTTTATTATAATTTAGATAGTAAAGAAATGCCAAATCTAGCTAATCTCGTTGTTAAAAATGAAAAAGGACGCACGCTCAATGCTTCAGAATTCATTGTTGATGCAAGTAAAGTTAATTATGAAAAAACAGGTACATATGAAATTTCCATTACGTACAAATACGATGAAGAGGTTAAAACCTCACTTACTGTAGAAGTACCAAAAGCTGAAACTTACTCTTATATAGAAACGGAAGACGTCGAAAAAGGTATTATTAAAATGAATGATAAAATCATTGTAAAAGATCCTGATGGCTATCGTGAGGAAGTTGATCTCGGTGGTACACTTACGTTAACAGCCGAACCTAAAGAAGGTTATAAGTTTGGTGGTTGGTATATAGTAAACAATTTTGGCGAAGAAAAACGCCATTATTCAACAAATGCAACTGAAACGTTCACTATAACTGGTAATACGTATATCTTTGCAAGATTTATTGAAAAGGATATGGTTACACTAACAGTAATTGCAGAAGAAGGTGGTTATGTTTTTGAGTATAATGAAAATGAAACACCTCAAAATATGAAAAGACTTGAAATTGCGGTTAGAGAAGGAGAAAAAGTTAAAGTTTTTGCTTCAGAAGAGTATGCTTATAGTAAATTTGTAGGGTGGTATGATGGCGAAGGAGAAAATGCAACGCTTATTTCTACCGAATATCTTCATGAATTCATTGTAATGAAAGAAACTACTGTTTATGCTAGATTCGAAAAAGCTTTCTCTGTAAGTGCGATAATTGAAAATGGTGGAGAATTCGTTGATGGCCCTTACGTTTCAGAAGACGGTTTCTATCGTGATGATTTACCTGAAAATTCTGAGGTTACAATAGAAGTTAAAGCAAAAAAAGGGTACTATTTTGTAGGATGGTTTATATCTGCTGATTATTATAGTATCGAAGGCCTACTATCTACAGAACTTAAGCAAACATTTATTGTAAATGAAGAAACAAACAATTTGCATTTGACCGCATTGTTTAGAGCAATTGCTACAGAAATTAAATTAGAAGATTCATCAGATTATGGATTTTATTTGGACAATGATGGCAATTTAGTTACTGAATATTTACTAAACTTAAATCAAGAATTTTATGCTTTGCCTGAGGGACTACCTTTACTTGGTAAGATTGGCGACAAATATGAAAGGCTTATTTTAGGGCTAGAATATAGGATTGATAGTACAATTAACTATACTGAAAATGGTATGTTTGATACAAGTAAAGAAGGAACATACACAATAACATATACATATTTAAATAATCCTGAATTAAAAGTTGTTATAACTTTGAAGGTTGTTGAACTAGTGCGTTTTCTTGCACAGTGTAGCCCTTATAACGGTGGTTATTTATTGGAAGACGGACAGAGAGTAGATTTTGGCAATGGAAAAATGATGGAAAAAGGTTCAGAAATAACGCTAACTGCCGTAGCTGAATCTGAATATAACTTTGTTGGTTGGTTTTACTTCGATTCTGACCAATCTGAAAAATTAGTTTCTACGGACGCTACGTATACTTTTATGGTGAACGAAGAAAGATACGTTTACGCAAAATTTATCGAAAAAGAGATGCACTTATTTAACGCTTATCCTACTGAAGCTGGTTACATTACCGAAAATGGTCAAGAGATTGATTTTGGTAATGGTAGAAGAGTTGAAAAAGGTACACAAATAACTCTTACTGCGCATGTCAAAGTTGAAGGATATAGATTTGTAGGCTGGTATACTAGTACTGACCAAAGTGAGACATTAATTTCAACAGATGCAACCTATACATTTATCGTAAATGAAAATATGTCTGTCTTTTCTAAGTTTGAAAAAATAGAAGAACAAAGTTAAAATATTTGTAAATATGTTTTAGATAATATTTTGTGATGAAAAAATTAAAAAGGCTCTGTAAAAAATTATACTGATAAAAAACCCCTATCAACTTCAAAGTTGGTAGGGGTTTTGTCAAACAATGTAAAATAAATAATTGCTTTATTTTTATGAAACAGTTAGTAACAGATGGTAAATAATAAGCATCAACATATATTGTATTATTAACTTGGTTAATTGATTTTTGTTTTAAACCATTATATATAAATACAGTTCTATTATCAGTTAAAAATTTAGCTGGAACGCCATATTTACGCTAAATACGCTCAAATAGATGATAATAACCATTTAAAGTCTCGTGTTTATAAAAATATAGGCCACAAACTGTTCCGGTTGCATTATCAATTGCACCATGTAAAGTTATTTTACCAAAATCAATACCTAACCAATAATCTTCACAAGCATCCATTTCTAAACATTTACCAAAGTATTTTAATCAAGGAGTTCTAGAATGAGCATCGTATTCATCTAGAATATTATTATTTACGATTAGATCTTTATTCTACTTTCTTCATGGTTAATACCTCCT
>OIWT01002051.1_pt1 | contig 21841 bp, 13 predicted proteins | sample 1587701 | NCBI WGS metagenome assembly OIWT01 (sample SAMEA3888904, study PRJEB22519) | human gut metagenome | biome: human gut; feature: human-associated habitat; material: faeces | place: Denmark | collected 2009
GGGTAAGCGCGGCGAGCCGCGTCCCCGTCCTCCGTTCCCGGCGGTCAAGGGTCTGTTCGATAAGCCCACTATCCTCAACAATGTTGAAACCTACGCCAACGTCGCGCAGATCATCCTCAACGGACCGGAATGGTTTGCCTCCATGGGCACCGAAAAGTCCAAGGGCACCAAGGTCTTCGCGCTCGGCGGAAAGATCAAGAACACCGGTCTTGTCGAGATTCCCATGGGTACTACTCTGCGCGAGATTATCTATGATATCGGCGGCGGCTGCCCCAACGGCAAGAAGTTCAAGGCTGCGCAGACCGGCGGTCCTTCGGGCGGCTGCATCCCTGCGTCGCTGCTGGATACCCCCATCGACTATGATAACCTGCTCGCCATCGGCTCCATGATGGGCTCCGGCGGCATGATCGTCATGGACGAAGACAACTGCATGGTCGATATCGCCCGCTTCTTCCTCGACTTCACCGTCGATGAATCCTGCGGTAAGTGCCCGCCCTGCCGCATCGGCACCCGCCGCATGCTGGAGATCCTCGAGCGCATCACCGAGGGCAAAGGCGAAGACGGCGATATTGAAAAGCTGGAAACTTTGGCCAAGAATATCAAGGCTTCCGCGCTGTGCGGCCTGGGTCAGACCGCGCCCAACCCGGTGCTGTCCACCCTGCGCTACTTCCGCGACGAGTACGAAGCCCATATCTATGAGAAGCGCTGCCCGGCCGGTCATTGCCGCAAGCTGCTGCGCTACACGATCGATCCCGCGGTCTGCAAAGGATGCTCTCTCTGCTCCAAGGTTTGCCCCGTCGGTGCAATTTCCGGCGAAGTTAGAAAGCCCTTTGTCATTGATTCTTCCAAGTGCATCAAGTGCGGTGCATGTATGGAGAAGTGCCGTTTCAACGCGATTTCCCGTAAATAGAAGAGGAGTGAGTGAGCATGGATATGGTATCTTTGACGATAGATGGCATCAAGGTGCAGGTTCCGGCCGGCACTACGGTGCTTGAAGCCGCCCGTTCGGCCAATATCCAGATTCCCACCTTGTGCTACCTGAAGGACGTCAACCAGATTGGCGCCTGCCGTATGTGCCTGGTGGATACTGGAGCCCGCGCTCTTGCCGCCGCTTGTGTAATGCCCGTTTCGGACGGCATGGTGGTCAAGACCAACACCCCCGCCATCCGCGAGGCCCGCAAGGTCACGCTGGAGCTGTTGCTTTCCAACCACGACCGCAGCTGCCTGACCTGCGTCCGCAGCCGCAACTGCGAACTGCAGACCCTGGCTAAGGAACTGGGCGTTGCAGACCTGCGCTTTGAGGGCGCGAAGACCGAGCTGCCTGCGGATGTGTCTTCTCCTTCCCTTGTGCGCGAACCCAACAAGTGCATTCAGTGCCGCCGCTGCATCGCCGCCTGCGCCAATGTGCAGAAGATCGGCGTCATCGGCACCGTCGGTCGCGGCTTCAACACCGTCATCGAGCCCGCTTTCGATCTGAAGCTGGGTGAGGTCGGCTGCATCAATTGCGGTCAGTGCATCATGGCCTGCCCCGTCGGCGCGCTGCATGAAAAGGACAACACGCAGGATGTTTGGAACGCCCTGGGCGATCCCACCAAGCACGTTGTCGTGCAGCCTGCTCCCGCCGTGCGCGTTGCGCTGGGCGAAGAGTTCGATATGCCCATGGGCACCCGCGTCACCGGCAAACTGGCCGCTGCGCTCCGCCGTCTGGGCTTCGATAAGGTCTTTGACACTGATTACGGCGCAGACTTGACCATCATGGAAGAGGGCACCGAGCTGCTCAACCGCATTAAGAATGGCGGTGTGCTGCCGATGATTACTTCCTGCAGCCCCGGCTGGATCAAGTACATCGAGCACTATTACCCTGAGTTCCTGCCGAACCTGTCTTCCTGCAAGTCTCCGCACGAGATGCTGGGCGCGGTCATCAAGAGCTACTACGCTGAGACCAACCACATCGATCCCAAGGACATCTACGTTGTGTCCGTCATGCCTTGTGTGGCCAAGAAGTTCGAGGCGCAGCGTCCCGAGCTGTCTAACGGCGGCCTTCAGGATGTTGATGCGGTCATCACCACCCGTGAGCTGGCCCGCATGATCAAGGAAGCCGGCATCGACTTCGTGAACCTGCCTGACGAGAGCTTCGACGCGATGCTGGGCGAGTCCACCGGCGCTGCCGATATCTTCGGCGCGACCGGCGGCGTTATGGAAGCCGCTCTGCGTACCGTCGCGGATATCCTTGAGGGCAAGGACCTTGACAACATCGAGTACACCGCGGTTCGCGGCATCGAGGGCGTCAAGGAAGCGTCCGTCACCATCGCCGGCAAGGAAATCAAGCTGGCTGTGGCCAACGGCACCGGCAATGCCAAGATCCTGATGGAGAAGATGAAGAACGGCGAAGCCGACTACACCTTCATCGAGGTCATGGGCTGCCCCGGCGGCTGCGTCACCGGCGGCGGTCAGCCGATCGTGCCCGCGCGCGACCGCATGAAGGTCGATCCCCGCGTGGTGCGCGCCAAGGCGCTCTACACCGAGGACGAGTCCAAGGCGCAGCGCAAGTCTCATAAGAATGCCGCTGTGCAGAAGCTGTACGAGGATTACCTCGGCCAGCCCAACAGCCACAAGGCGCATGAGCTGCTGCATACCCACTATGTGGATCGCTCCGGCAAGTAAGGTTTGATTTGAACGGAGGACAGGAATTTTTTCCTGTCCTCCGTTTTTGTCATTTGAGACAGGATAACGCGATATTTACACGCCCGAATGCAAAAGTCATACTTTATTCATTGCTTTTAGATATCAAATCAGTATACTGGAATGGAAAAAATATTTCGAGGAGCGATACAACCTATGGCGAAGATGAAAAAGGGAATCAAGGTCCTGATCGTTGTCGGGATCATTGTCGTCGTGCTGATCGCGGGCGTGGTCGGCCTTTCGGCAATCGGTCAGAAGGCAATGGAAGCCTATTCCGCCCAGACCTTGACCACCACTGCGCTGGAGCGCAAGGATTTGACCAATACCATCAGCCTCACCGGCAATATCCAGTCTGCTTCCACGCGCAAGGTCTATCTGGAGGCCAGTGGCGCGGGCAAGGCGCAGATATTGAACGTCAAGGAAGGCGATGCGGTCAAGGAAGGCGACGTGCTGTGCGTGTTCGATACCACCGACCTTCAGAAGCGGTATGACAAAACCAAGCTCCAGGCCGATCAGGCGGAGGAGAACGCCCAGATTGCGCTCGACAGCGCGCGCACCAATTATTCCTCCGGCAAAATTGCCCAGGATCAGGCCGTGCGCAGCGCGGAAGTCGCTTTGGAAAACGCGGAAAAGCAGCGCGATACCGCCAAGAAAAACTACGATAAGGCCATCGAATCCTATAATAAAGGTGAATTGCAGCTGTCCCTTAAGATCGACAGCGAGTATTCTCAGGCGCAGTATACCTATACCACCGCCAAGGAGCGCAGCAATCAGCTCTATCAGCAGTGGCAGTCCGCATTGAGCGCGGGCGACGCCAGCGCCGCGCAGCTGGAAGCGCAGTATCAGTCCGCGCAGGCGCAGACCGACAGCGCCAAGGTGGCCTACGATGCGGCGCGCAAGACCTATGAAGATAAGGATACCGAGGTCGAAAGTGCGATGGACGATTATAAAACCGCCTATGAAGACGCGCAGAAGGCGGTGGATCGTGCGCAGACCGCTGTTGAAGAAGCAAAAAAGCAGCGCTCCCTCGCGTTGGAAAACTACGGCAATAACGTCGAAAGCGCCAAGCTCGGCACCGATCAGACCGTGACGGAGATGTCGCTGGAAGAGGCGCAGGAAAACATCGATAAGTGCACCGTCACTGCACCGGTCTCTGGCACCGTGACAGCGGTCTATGTCACCGAAGGCGAGTCCAGCATGGCGGGTGGCCTGCTGTTCGTCATCGAAGATCTGAACGATCTCGAAATTGAATCCAGCGTCAAGGAATACGATATCGGCAGTTTGAAGGTGGGCATGCCCGTCGTGGTCAAGACCGATGCAACCGGAAACACTGCCTATTCCGGCACGGTCAAGGAGATTGGCGTGACCGCGCAGAAGGATGAGCAGGGCAACACCATTTCCTCCGGCAACGCCTCCTTTGCGGTGAAGATTTCCGTCGATCCCGGCGAAGGCGGCCTGTATGTCGGCATGACCGCGCGCGCCACTGTCACCGTCAGCAGCACTGAAAACGTGCTCTCCGTGCTATACAGCTCTGTGGGCTATGATGCGGATGGCAGCACTTACGTCATGGTGGCCCGCCCGGCCGACAAAAATATGCTCACGGTGGAAAAAGTCTATGTAACCACCGGCGTGGAGACCGATTTTGAAGTCGAGGTCAACAGCGACCGGCTTTCCGAAGGCGACTTGATCTTCGATAACCCCGAATCCGTGACCGAAGGCATGGTTCTGCCGAACATAGGTTGATGCGTATGGAAGAGAAAATGCAGGCGCAAGGTGATACCATCATCGTCATGCGCGACATCATCAAACGCTTTTATATCGGCACGCCCAATGAATTGCAGATCTTGAACGGTATCTCGCTGGACGTCAAAAAAGGCGAGTTTCTCTCCATCGTCGGCGCATCCGGTTCAGGCAAAAGTACCCTGATGAACATCATCGGCGCGCTTGACCGCCCGACCGAAGGCACCTATCTGCTTGACGGACTGCGCGTGGATCAGGCCAAGGACGACCAGCTCTCCGTCATCCGCAACCGCAAAATCGGCTTCGTGTTCCAGACCTTTAACCTGATTCCGCGCACCTCGGCGCTCAAAAATGTCGAACTGCCCATGCTCTACGCCAACGTCCCACTGGCCAAGCGCACTGCACGCGCCAAGGAACTGCTGGAAATGGTAGAGATGAGCGACCGCATGGATCACATGCCCAACGAGCTTTCCGGCGGACAGAAGCAGCGCGTCGCCATTGCCCGAGCCATGGCCAACGACCCTGCCATCATTCTGGCGGACGAACCCACCGGCGCGCTGGACAGCAAGACCGGGCGGCTCGTGATGGATCTTTTCCACACGCTGCATAAAAAGCAGGGCAAAACCATTGTCCTCATCACCCATAACTATCAGCTGGCCACGGAGACCGACCGCATCATCACGCTCTCCGACGGCCGCATCATACCCAACGGCTCTGGGGAGGTGGAAGCATGAGCGGCATCTGGGAAAATGTGCTGCTGGCCTTAAACGGCCTGAAGTCCAACAAGATGCGCGCCGCGCTGACCATGCTGGGCATTATCATCGGCATTGCGTCGGTCATCGGCATCCTCTGCGTGGGCGACGCGGTCAGCGGCTCCGTCGCCGACTCCATGTCCTCGCTGGGCGTCAACAACATCACCGTTGTCGTGCAGCAGAAGGTCAGCGAAATGGACAGCATGATGTCCATGGAAACGCCGGCTTCCGGCGATTTGATCACGCAGGAGATGCTCGATTCCATGATGGAGGAGCTGGATGGTGTGCAAAGCTATTCCATCTCCGAAAGCGCGGGCAGCGGCAAGGTCAAGGACGGTCACCGCTATGCCAATATTTCCATTACCGGCACAAACGCCGCCTATTGCGATGCCAACGATGTGGAGTTGCTGTGCGGACGCTTTGTTAACGACAAGGATCAGCTGGGGCGCAAATACGTCGCAGTGGTTTCGGATTTTCTGGTTGAAAAGCTGTTCCCCGGCACGGCGTATAAGGAGGCGCTGGGGCAGGAGATTCATGCGACCGTGCAGGACGGCATCCTCAATTTCACCATCATCGGCGTGTATAAAAACGTCGATTCACCCTATGCGATGATGATGTCCACCGCTTCAGAGGAGGATAAGTCCACTTCGCTCTACATTCCTGTTTCCACCGCGCAGCGCATCACCGGGTCGGAGGGCGGCTATCAGACTGTCACCGTCATCACCAAGCCGGGCGCGGATTCTGCCGACACGTCAAAACGCATCGAAAAGTTCCTGAACCGCTTTTATGAAAACAATGCGCGCTTTCAGGTCTACGCGGTAAGTATGGAATCCATGGTTTCGCAGATGAGCAGCATGCTCAGCACCGTTTCCGTCGCCATTTCGGTCATCGCGGGTATATCGCTGGTGGTCGGCGGCATTGGCGTGATGAACATCATGCTGGTCTCCGTCACCGAACGCACGCGCGAAATCGGCACGCGCAAGGCGCTCGGTGCGCCCAACCGTGCCATTCGATTGCAGTTTGTCGTCGAGGCGATGATCATCTGCTTAATCGGCGGTATCATCGGCATTCTATTGGGAACGCTGTTGGGCTACACAGCCTCCAATGCGCTCGGCTTCCCGGCGCTGCCGTCCGTCGGGTCCGTTCTGCTGGCCGTCGGCTTCTCCATGGCCATCGGCTTGTTCTTTGGCTATTACCCGGCCAATAAGGCTGCAAACCTCGATCCCATCGAAGCGCTTCGCTACGAATAAGGGCATTTCTCTGCTGCAAAACCGATGCGTCCTGGTGAAATTTGGACGTGTCGGTTTTATTTTATACTTTTTTCTGCTATACTAAGATTTAGTTTCATACCAAAGAAAGGGGCGCGCAGATGATTCGAATCGGAATATGCGATGATGATCTGTCCGTATTGGGGCAGATTCAAAGGATGATGGATCACTACCGTGTGTCCCGCAACGAGGAAATGGTCACGCTTACCTTCCAAAGTCCGCTGGAATTGATCCATGAGATCGAAAGGGGCCGTCGGTTTGACATCCTGCTGATGGATGTGTTGATGCCGGGTGAAAACGGCATGGAAGCTGCAAAGGAGATTCGCCGCTACGATACCGCGGTGCGCATTATCTTTCTGACTTCTTCACAGGAATTTGCCGTGGATTCTTATAAAGTCGGCGCTTTTTTCTACCAGCTCAAGCCGATTTTGGAGGAAAGTCTGTTCCGACTGCTCGATTCCGCCATTGCGGAATGTGCGCGGAGCAGCGATGCCGGATTGATCGTTCGATGCAAAAACGGCGTGACCCGTGTCGATCTGGCTCGGTTGGAATATTGCGGAGTAATCGGGCGGGAACTGATGCTGCACCTTTCCGACGGAAGCGTGCTGGAAGCCTCCGGCAGCATGGATAAGCTCTGTGCCCAGCTGGAGGAGAAGGGAGGCTTTCTCCGCATCCACCGCTCGTATCTGGTGAATATGGAGCGGATCAAAACCGTCGCTCCCAAGTGCGTCGCGATGGCGGGGGGAGCGGAGCTTCCCATTCCGAGAGGAAAATTCGGTGAGATCAAGGATCGCTACCTGGAATATGCCTTTCAGAGAAAGCAGGTGTTCCTGTCATGATGCTGCCGGTATTGCAAGTCGCCAATTCCGCTGCGGTCGGGCTGTTTGGCATGGTGCTGTCCTGCGCGTTCTGCCCGGTTAAATGGGAGCGGAGAAATGTGCTGATCATGGCGGTCTGCGCCTTCGGCATCTTTCTGGTGCAGGGACTGCTCCTTTTTTGCGCGCCGGAGGAAGTCAACCGTCTGGCCTATCCGCTCAGCACGCATCTGCCGCTGACCCTGGCGCTCTGCGTGCTCAGCCGGAGAAAGCTCTGGCCGTTTATTTCGGTGCTGACGGCCTATCTCTGCTGCCAGATGCGCCGCTGGATCGCGCTGATGGCGGTCGCTGCGTTTTCCGGCGGAGAAATGCTTCAGTATAGCGTGGAGCTTGCCGCGACGCTGCCGCTGCTGCTGCTTTTGTTCCGTGCAGCGCCGTCCGTGCAGATGGTTTCGCAGATGTCGCTGATTTCCCAGATTCAGTTCGGCGTGATTCCGCTGCTGTATTATGCCTTCGATTTCTCCACCAGGGTCTATACCGATCTTCTTTCGACCGGCTCTCCCGTCGTGGTGGAGTTCATGCCCTTTATTTGCAGCACAGCCTATCTGTTCTTCGTGAGCCGCCTGACCCGTGAGCAGCGTGAGCGGGCTCGTTTGGAGCAAGTGCAAAGCACGCTGAACCTTCAGGTTTCTCAGGCGGTGCGGGAGATCGACTCCTTGCGGCAGTCCCAGCAGAAAACGCGCGCCTACCGCCATGATATGCGCCATCACTTGCAGTATTTATCGGCTTGCCTCGAAAACGGCCAGACCGTGCAGGCGCAGGAATACATCCGCTCCATCAGCGATGAAATTGAGGCGGCAAAGGTCACGGTGTATTGCGAAAACGAGGCGGCCAACCTGATTCTTTCTTCTTTTGCCTGCCGTGCGGAAACACTGGAAATTCCTCTTCACATTCGGGCGGTACTTCCGACGCAGCTGCCCATCGGGGAAACCGAGCTTTGCGTTCTGCTGTCCAATGCGCTGGAAAACGCGATTCACGCCTGCTGCGAGACGGTGAATCGCGGTGGAGAGGGCATTGATGTGCAGGCCTTCGAGAAGGAGGGCAAGTTTTTTATGCAGGTCGTCAACGATTGCCGGGATACGGTGCGTATGGAGAACGGTTTGCCGGTCACATCCCGTCCCGGCCACGGCATGGGCGTGCGCAGCATCTGCGCAGTGGTGGAAAAATACGGTGGAATTTACAGCTTCTCCGTGCAAAAGGAGAAATTCATACTCCGAATCTCTTTGTGACTTTTTTGCGGGACAGTACGTTTCATGTCGGTCTGGGTACGTTTCATGCAGTTTTATCCCAAATAGAGGGGCGGAGTGGTATACTTATTCCATCATAGCAAAAACGAGCGTTCCTTGAATAAACCCTTAAAAACACCGTGGCATCTGATGAATCATGGCATATGTTTCCGAACTGCCGGGGCAGATGCGTGTTTTATGCCAGCCTGCGGTGCTTTTTGCCTGAGAAATGACGAAGAGGTTATGGGGATACTTATCCTCGGCGCAGTGCTGGTTCTGTTGGCAGCTGGCTGTCTATCTGTTCGGCCGCGGCTTGCGCAGCAAAGCACGGATGAAACCAATTCGGGAGCTTGCAGACGGCGCGGCCTGTTGCCTGCGGATGCTTCGCATTGGTTGTTTGATTTAAGACAACTGTGCGGAAAATACAATCGGCTGCTCGATAAGCTTCCTGCTAAAATAGTCGGCAGGCTTCTGGGCTTCCGAAAAGTGGAAATCTTAAGCAGAGAAGCGATCGACAGCCTGATTCTGCAGGGAATATCCCGATAAGTCCGGCAAATCCGGGGAGAAAGAAGCCATTTGCAACCCGCCAGCTTTGCGGGCCGAGCAGCATTGCGGCGCAAAGAACGCAATTTGTGTTCACAAAAACCAACCACCGGCCAAGCCGGTGGTTTTCCACCATATTGGGCAAAGCCTTTTGCTACTGGCTACCCGTAAACGGGTCTCTTAGCTATTTCCCATTGTCATCTGTTCACCCTGGTGATCTTCAATCTTTCATTCCTTTTCCCTTCTCCATAAAACATATGTCTCTGATACTTCACTGCAGTAACAAAAGGAGTTTTTGCCGTCATCATCGCCAATAGGTTTCCTCTGAACCACTCACCTAGCGAGTGGTTTTCTGTTTACAAGAGGGGCGGAAGATGCGATAAGCATCTTCCGCCCCTTTGGTAAATGAAGATGGAATACGATCAGGCTTCTGCGTTCTTGGCTGCGTTGCCGGTGATGGCCTTGGTGCGCCATTTGCCGCGCTGGAAGAAGAAGGTCGTGACCACGGCGCCCATGACCCAGGAGATCAGGAGCGAGAAGAAGAGCGCATCGGAGGAACCGCTGGGCAGCTCCGGTGAACGGGTGAGGAATGCCCAGACATAGGCGACCGGCACGCGGAGAATGACCGTTGTGAACAGCGAAATCCACATCGGGGTCATGGTATCGCCTGCGCCGCGCATTACGCCCGAGAGCACCTGCGTCACCGCCATGGCGATGTAGCCGGTAGCGATGATGCGCATCATGCGCATACCCAGACGGACAACCTCTTCGGTAGAGGTGAACAGGCGCATCAGGTTCTCACCAAAGAGCAGGATGCAGGCCGTCAGCAGGCAGGCGCAGCCCACCGCCAGCCAGAGCCCGTCGCGCGTGCCCTTGCGGGTGCGGTCGAGCAGCCCTGCGCCCATGTTCTGCCCGGCATAGGTCGTCATGGCCGTGCCGAAGGTGAAGTTCGGCATCATGGCAAAGCCGTCCACACGCATGACCACCGTCGTGCACGCGATGACCGCCGTGCCCATCGAGTTGGTCAGCGACTGCACCACGATCATGGCCAGCGAGAAAATCGCCTGCGTGATGCCGGAGGGCAGGCCGAGCTTGGCAAGCTGCACGGCATAGAACTTGTGCAGATGCAGAGTCTTGCGGTTGATCTGCACCACCTTGCGCATCATCAAAAGGCGGATCAGGCAAAGACCGCCGGAGACGAACTGCGCCAGAATCGTCGCCCAGGCGGCGCCTGCGACGCCCATGCGCAGACCTGCGACAAACCAGATGTCCAGCACCGTGTTCAGCGCACAGGCGATCAGCAGGAAGATCAGCGGCGTGACCGAATCGCCCAGACCGCGCAGAATGCCGGAGAAAATGTTGTAATAGACGGATCCTAAAATACCCACGAAGATAATGGTCATGTAATCGCATGCCATGTCGTAGATTTCAGCCGGCGTATGGAGCAGGCTCATCAGCGGGCGGGTGATCAATGTGCCCAGCGCCATGATGATCAGCGCAGAGATCAGCGTCAGGGTTACGCAGTTTCCCACCGTTGTGGATAGGTGCTCTTTTTGTTTTGCACCGAAATACTGCGAAACCATGATGCCCGCGCCGGTGGAAATGCCGACGAACAGCACGATCAGCAGGTTGATGACCGGACCGCTCGCGCCGACAGCGGCCAGCGCCGTGTCGCCGACATAGCGGCCGACCACAATGCTGTCCACTGTGGAGTAGAGCTGCTGAGCCAGATTGCCGATCAGCAGCGGGACGGAAAATTGCACAATGTTGCGCATGGGGCTGCCCGTCGTCATGTCTTGTACGTCGAACAGTGCTCGGAATTTGGATGTCATTCTGTGTTTCACTCCCCTTGAATTCTTCTGTATATTTCAAGAAATCATTTTACAGGATTATCGCCGGAATTGCAATTGCTTTTGCTCGGAAAAGCCTTTGCGCTGCGGGCAAACATTTGATATACTGTGTAAAGGAAGAGAAGAGCGCGTTCTCCCAAACGCGAATCCGGTCCGAAAAAAGGAGAAAAAGCAATGTTGACTGATGCAAAGAGAGAGTTTATTGAATTCATGATGTCCTGCGATGTGCTGCGTTTTGGCGATTTTGTCACGAAAAGCGGCCGCCGCACGCCGTATTTTGTCAACACCGGCCTTTACCGCACCGGCGCGCAGATTGCCAAGCTCGGTGATTTCTACGCGGCGCGCGTCAACGAGGTCTGCGGTGACGGGTTTGACGCGATGTTCGGCCCGGCCTACAAGGGCATTCCGTTGGTGACGACCACTTCTGCGTCCTTGGCGCGCAACTACGGCCTGGATAAGCCCTTTTTCTTCAACCGCAAGGAAGAAAAGGATCATGGCGAGGGCGGCAGCCTGGTCGGCTATAAACCCAAGGACGGCGACAAGGTCATCATCATCGAGGACGTGATCACCGCCGGCACCGCCGTGCGCGAAACCATGCCCGTGCTCACCGGCGCAGCCAAGGTCGAGGTGCCGCATATGTTCATCTCCGTCAACCGCTGCGAGGTGGGCAAGACCCCCGGCAAGACCGCAGTGATGGAGGTCATGGAGACCTACGGCATCCAGGTGCATTCCATCGTCGATGCGCAGGATATCCACGATTATCTCAAGACCCGTCCCGAGTACGCCGATGTGCTCAAACTCATGGAAGCCTATATGGATCAGTATTGCGTGTTCTGATCCCGTTTCAAGCGCTGAACGTGGGAGGATAACGGCATGTTTTATCCCGAAAATCAGAAAAAAAGGCTGGACGAAAAGATCTTTCGCAATCCGCCCTGCGAATACCGCGCGGCGCCCTTTTGGGCATGGAATTGCGATTTGAACAAGGACCTGCTGCTGCGCGAGATCGACCAGATGAAGCGCATGGGTATGGGCGGATTCCATATGCACGTGCGCACCGGCATGAGCACGACGTATCTCTCCGACGGGTTTATGCAGCTCATTCGTGACTGCGTGGATAAGGCCAAAGAGGAGCGGATGCGCGCCTATCTCTATGATGAGGATCGATGGGCTTCCGGCGCGGCGGGCGGCTATGTGACCAGGGAGGAGCGCTACCGCGCAAGATATCTGCTCTTTACGACGGTTTCCTACGAGCAGGCGGAGGAGAATCCCGCCTCCGTCCCCGTAGATTCCCCGCGTACTGGAAAAGGAAGGCTGCTCGCGCGCTATGCGGTGCGGCTCAACGATGAAGGAGAGCTTGCGGAGTACCGTCTCCTCAAGGATGGACAGCAGGCAGATGCTGCGGAAACCGCGTGGTACGCCTATCTGGAGATCGAAAAGGAATCGCCTTGGTTCAACAACCAGACCTATGTCAACACGCTGGACAAAAAGGCCATCGAGCGCTTTGTGGAAATCACGCATGAGCGCTATAAAGAGGTGGTGGGCAATGAGTTCGGCGGCGCGGTGCAGTCGATTTTTTCGGACGAGCCGCAGTTCTCCCGAAAGACCACGCTGGGCTTTGCCGGGGAGAAAAAGGATGTTGTGCTGCCCTGGACGGACGATCTGCCCGATACCTTCCGCGCCGCTTACGGGGAAGAGCTGCTGGCCGGCCTGCCGGAGCTTTATTGGGAATTGCCGAGCGGTGCGGTTTCGCTGATTCGTTATCACTACCATGATCACATTGCCGAACGGTTCGCAGAGGGCTTTGCCGACACCGTTGGAACTTGGTGCGCCCGAAACGGCCTGTTGCTCACCGGCCATATGATGGAGGAGCCGACGCTGAAATCCCAGACCGCTGCGTTGGGCGAGGCGATGCGCTCCTATCGTTCTTTCCAGCTGCCCGGCATTGACATGCTCTGCGACTGGCGCGAATACACGACCGCCAAACAGGCGCAGTCCGCTGCACATCAATTCGGCTGCCCCGGCGTGATGAGCGAGCTTTACGGTGTGACCAACTGGGATTTTGATTTCCGCGGGCATAAGCTGGCGGGAGATTGGCAGGCAGCGCTGGGCGTGACGCTTCGCGTGCCGCACCTGACCTGGGTGTCCATGGAGGGCGAGGCCAAGCGCGACTATCCCGCATCCATCGGCTATCAAAGCCCGTGGTACACCGAATATCCCATGGTGGAAGATCATTTTGCCCGCCTCAACACCGTCCTGACGCGCGGCAAAGCGCAGGTGCGGCTGGGTGTGATCCATCCGGTGGAGAGCTATTGGCTGCACTGGGGGCCGTCCGAGGCCACCGCGCTGGTGCGCGACGAGATGGACGAGCATTTCCAGTCATTGGCTCAATGGCTGCTTTACGGCTTGATCGATTTTGACTACATCAGCGAATCCCTGCTGCCGCAGCAATGCGAAGCGGGGAATGCACCGCTTTCCGTGGGTGAGATGGCCTACGATGTGGTGCTTGTTCCCGACTGCCAGACCCTGCGCGCCACCACCGTGGATCGGCTGGAGAGTTTTGTTGCGGCGGGCGGCCGGCTGGTTTTCGCCGGGCGCATTCCGGAGCTGGTGGACGCGAAGCCGAGCGGCCGCGTCAAAGAGCTGGCGCAGCGCGCGGAGTGCATCTCCTTTTCCAAGGGGGCGATCCTTTCCGCGCTGGACGGCGTGCGCTTTGTGGACATCCGTGACGACAAGGGGATGCGCACGACGAATCTGCTGCATCAGGTTCGTGCGGAGGGCGATACCCGCTATGTGTTCCTGTGCCACGGCGAAAAACCTGAAAACCCCGACGTTTGCCCGCGCGAGGACATCGTCCTGCGCATCCGCGGGGAGTGGAAAGTGCGCAGAATGGACACGGCGACCGGTGAAATCGCGCCGCTGCATGTTGCCTACGAAAAAGGCCGCACGGTGTTGCGGTATGCGTTTTATGCCTACGACAGCCTGTTGATCGAGCTGACGCCGGGCAGGGCAGAAGCGGGAGAAGACGCGCCCGCAGAGAAGAAATTCGATTATTATGCACTTTGGCATCCGGTAGAGATCGCATTGTCTGAACCCAATGTACTGCTGCTCGATACCGCGCAGTATGCCTTTGACGACGAGGAAAACTGGCGCGATGAGGAAGAGCTGCTGCGCGCAGATGACGCTTTCCGCGAAGAGTTGGGCTATCCGCTCCGAAAAAAGGAGGTCGCGCAGCCCTGGGTCGTGCCCGATGAGCCGATCACCCATCATCTGCGTTTGAAGTTCACTGTGCATAGCGAGGTGGAGATCAAGGCGCCCCAGCTGGCACTGGAAAAGGCGGAGAGCGTCGAGATCGCGGTCAACGGCTGCCCGGTGGACAACGCGTCCGTCGGCTGGTTCGTGGACGAATCCATCAAAAAGGTTCAGCTGCCCGACCTGCCCGCAGGGGACAGTGTGATCGAGCTTACCCTGCCCTTCGGTAGGCGCTCCAACGTAGAGTGGTGTTATCTGCTGGGCGATTTCGGCGTGCGCGTGCAGGGAGCGGAAAAGACCGTCATCCCGCCGGTGCGCAGACTCGGCTTCGGCGACTGGACCACGCAGGGACTTCCGTTCTATTGCGGAAACGTCACCTATAAGATCCCGGTGCGGGTGGAAAAAGACACGCTGACAATCCGCGTGCCGCAGTACCGCGGCTCTGTGCTCGGCATGGAGATGGACGGCGTGCGGCAGGGAGATATGGCCTATGCGCCCTATGAATATACCTTCACCAACCTTCAGCCCGGCGAACATGAGGTGGGCATCACGGTCTACGGCAACCGCGTCAACGGCTTTGGCTGCGTGCACAACTGCGATGATTCCACCAGCTGGTTCGGCCCGGATTGTTGGAGAAGCGAGGGCGTTCGCTGGTGCTATGAGTACCGTCTGCGCAAGAGCGGCCTGCTCGTCAGCCCGCAGATCGAGAAGTAATGGCAAAGAGAGGAAGAGACAGCTATGAAAACCATACTCGGCATCGATATCGGCACATCCGGCACCAAGACCATTTTGGTGGACGATCAGGGCCGCGTCATCGCTGCCAAGACCATTGAATATCCGATGGAAACGCCTAAGCCCGGTTGGACGCAGCAGAATCCGCAGGATTGGTGGGCTGCTTCGGTGGAATCCATTCGCGCGGTGCTGGCAAAGGCCAATGTGCCCGCACAGGACATCGCTGCCATCGGATTGTCCGGCCAGATGCACGGCATGGTAGCGCTGGACGAGCATGACCAGGTTGTTCGCCCCGCCATTCTCTGGAATGACCAGCGCACCGAAAAGCAGTGCGAGGAGATCACCGAAGCAGCGGGCGGTCTGGAGGAGCTGATCAAGCTCACCAACAACCGCATGCTCACCGGCTATACCGGCGGCAAGATCCTCTGGATGAAGGAAAACGAGCCGGAAAACTTTGCAAAGACCCGCGTGATTCTCAATCCCAAGGACTACATCCGCTTCATGCTCACGGGAGAAAAGGCCACGGAGGTGGCGGATGCTTCCGGCACCGGCTTCTTTGACGTGAAGAACCGCGTTTTCAGCGACGAGCTGATCGCCAAGCTCGGCCTGCCGCGTTCGCTCTTCCCCAGGTGCTATGAATCCTATGAGGTTGCGGGCACCGTGACCGAAGAGGTCGCCAAACTCACCGGCCTGCGTGCGGGGCTGCCCGTGACAGCCGGCGGCGGCGATGCGGTGATTCAAACCACCGGCACCGGCCTGGTTCGTCAGGGCGTGCTCGGCGTGGTCATCGGCACCTCCGGCGTGGTGGCGATGGGTCTGGACGGTTTCAAGGAGAACAAGGGCGGCCAATTGCAGGTGTTCTGCAACAACGCCAAGCATCTATGGCACGCCATGGGCGTGACGCTGGCGGCGGGCGGTTCCTATCGCTGGTATCGCGATACGCTGTGCAAGGCCGAGATGGAGGAGGCGGCGCGCACCGGCCGCAACGTCTACGACATCATGGGCGAGGAGGCTGAAAAGGTCGCGCCCGGCTGCGGCGGGCTGATCTTCCTGCCGTATCTTTCCGGTGAGCGCTGCCCGCACTTTGATTCCGATGCGCGCGGTGTGTTCTATGGGCTGGGCCTGGAGCACGGCAAGGGCGCAATGACCCGCGCCGTGATGGAGGGCGTTACCTTCTCGCTGCGCGACGTTTCCGAGCGCATCTATGCGATGGATGCTTCCATTAAGCCCGAAAAGGTGATCCTCTCCGGCGGCGGTGCGATGAGCCCGCTCTGGCGGCAGATCGTGGCGGATGTGTTCAACCTGCCCGTGGTGACGGTCTCCGGCAGCGGCGAGGGCGGCGCTTACGGCGCAGCGCTGGTTGCGGGCGTGGGCGTCGGCATCTGGAAGGATCTGATCGAAGCCAGCTCTGTGCTGCGCGAGGAAACCCGCACCCTGCCCATCCCCGAAAACGTCGCGGTCTATGATAAGACCTTCGCGCTCTACGATAAGGTCTATCTGGCGCTCAAGGATTCTTTTAAGGAGCTTACCGCCGTTCGGTGATTCTGTGAAAATTTGACAAAGCGGCTCACTGTGTTGTAAAATTAAATTTCGGACCACGGTTATCGGCTGTGATACGAAATTCATCAGCGCAGTGCGCCGCTTTTTTGCGCACAAAAATGAATTGCAGCGGAGGAGACGCGAATGAGCAATTACAACGCGGGCGACCTGCAGGTGCTCAAGGGCCTGGACGCGGTGCGGATGCGCCCCGGAATGTACATCGGCACCACGGGTACAAAGGGTTTGCATCACCTGCTGTGGGAGATTGTGGATAACTCCATCGACGAGGCGGCAAACGGCTACGGCGACACAGTCCATGTGACGCTCTATAAGGACGGAAGCGCCTCGGTGGAGGATAACGGCAGAGGCATTCCTGTCGATATCCACCCGCAGCTGGGCATCTCCGGCGTGGAGGTCGTCTATACGCAGCTGCACGCCGGCGGAAAGTTCTCCGGCAAAAACTATAATTATTCCGGCGGGCTGCACGGCGTGGGCGCGTCGGTCGTCAACGCCCTGAGCGAGTGGCTGGTCTGCGAATCCTACATCGGCTATACCGCTTACCGGCAGGAGTTTGCCTCCGTCTGGGATGAAAAGGAGAAAAAGATCATCTCCGGCAAGCCCATGACCCCGCTGGTCAAGATCGGCAACACCCGCAAAAAGGGCAGCAAGACCACCTTTTTGCCCGATAAGCGTGTGTTTGAGGATACAGTGTTCAATCACGACACTGTGGATCGCCGTCTGCGCGAACTGGCGTATCTCAACAAGGGCGTGAGCATCGTGTTTACCGATGAGCGTCTGCCCGTCGCCGAGCGCGAGGTGACGTATTGCTATGAGGGCGGAATTGTGGATTACGTCCGTTATCTCAACGCGGAAAAGAATCCGCTGCACGAAGATGTGATCTATCTGGAAGGCGGAAAGGACGATTTCTATTATCGCTGTGCTTTTCAGTTGACCGACAGCTATACCGAGAGCATGTTTTCCTATGTCAATTCCATTCCCACCGGCGAGGGCGGCACGCATGAAACGGGCTTCAAGGCCGCCTATACCCGCGCCATGAACGAATACGCCCGCCGCGTCGGCATTCTGAAGGAAAAGGATGCGAACCTCACCGGCGACGATTACCGCGAGGGCATGACCGTGGTGCTGACCTGCTTTGTCAAAAATCCGCAGTTTGAGGGACAGACCAAGGGCAGACTCGGCAACAGCGAGGTGCGCCCGCTCATCGAGGGTCTGGTTTACGATCAGCTCAATGAATATTTGGAACATCTGAACCATCAGGAGACTGCGGCCAAGCTGATGGAGAAGGCCTGCGCCGCCGCTTCCGTGCGCGAAGCTGCACGCAAGGCCAAGGATATTGCCCGGCAAAAGTCCTCTCTGGAAGCAGCACCTCTGGTGGGCAAGCTGTCCTCCTGCACGGGACGGCGTCCGGAGGAAAACGAGTTGTTCATCGTCGAGGGTGATTCCGCAGGCGGTTCCGCTAAGCAGGGCCGCGACCGCCGCTTCCAGGCGATTCTGCCGCTGCGCGGAAAACCCCTCAATGCCGAAAAGAAGCGTCTGGATCAGGTGCTGATGAACGAGGAATTCCGGTCGCTGATCACCGCGTTGGGCACGGGCATCGGGGAGGATTTCAAGCTCAGTGCGCTCAAATATCACCGCATCATCATCTTGGCCGATGCGGATCAGGACGGCGCGCACATCCGCGCCATTTTGCTGACTTTCTTCTTCCGGTACATGAAGGAGCTGATCCTAAACGGCCATGTCTATATTGGCACCCCGCCGCTTTATCTGGTCAAGAAGGGGCAGATGAGCGAATATGTCTACGACGATAAGGCACTTCCTGCGGCGGTCAAGCGCATGGGCAAGGGCTATGCCATTCAGCGCTACAAGGGCTTGGGTGAGATGAACCCGGAGCAGCTCTGGGACACCACGATGAACCCCGCGCATCGCACGCTGGTGCAGGTGACGCTGGAGGACGCCGCGATGGCGGAGCGCATGGTCACGATCCTGATGGGCGACAAGGTGGAGCCCCGCCGCGTCTACATCAGCGAACACGCGGATTTTAATAAGGAAGATCATTTCGAAGGGTGGGTGACGGGCTGATATGGCGCGCAAGAAAAAGGACGATACCATCGAACGCAACGAGATTATCCTGCAAAAGCCGATGGAGGACATCATGCGCGACAGCATGATTCCCTATGCGGAACACGTCATTCTCGAGCGCGCACTGCCGCGCGTGGAGGACGGCTTAAAGCCTGTGCAGCGCCGTATCCTCTACTCGATGCTGGAACTGGGCAACACGCCGGATAAGCCCTACCGCAAATGTGCCCGCATCGTGGGCGACTGCCTGGGTAAATATCACCCCCACGGCGATACCTCGGTCTACGATGCGCTGGTGCGTATGGCGCAGGGCTTCAATATGCGCGGCGTGCTGATCGACGGTCATGGCAACTTCGGCTCCGTGGACGGCGATACCGCCGCCGCCATGCGATACACCGAGGCGCGCATGGCGCCGCTGGCAATGGAGCTGCTGCGCGACTTGGAAAAAGACACGGTTTCCTTCTCGCTGAACTTTGACGATACCTTGAAGGAGCCTGATATGCTTCCCGGCAGATTCCCCAATCTGCTGGTCAACGGCGCGTCGGGCATTGCGGTGGGTCTTGCCACCAATATTCCCACGCATAACCTGGGCGAGGCCATCGACGCGGTGATCGCTGTGATGGATAATCCCAAGATCACGCTGGGCGAGGTCATGCAGGTGCTGCCCGCGCCGGATTTCCCCACCGGCGGCCTGCTGCTCAACACCGAGGAAATCCGTAAGGCTTACGAAACCGGCCGCGGCCGGCTGCTGCTGCGCGCCAAGGTCGAAATCGAGGAGGCCAATGCGGGCAAGAAGAATCTAGTCATCACGGAGCTGCCCTATCAGGTCAATAAATCCGCGCTGCTGGAGAAGATTCTCAAGCTGTCGGAGGAGAAAAAGGGCATTCTTTCAGGCATTTCCGACATCCGCGACGAATCCGACCGCACCGGTATGCGCGCGGTGATCGAGCTCAAACGCGACGTCGATGCGCAGAAGGTGCTGGCGCATCTCTACCGCGTGTCCGACCTGCAAATCACTTTCGGCGTGAACATGGTCGCCATTGCGGACGGCAAGCCCATGCAGCTATCGCTGCTGGAGCTGATTCGCCGCTATATTGCGCACCAGAAGAACGTCGTCACCCGCCGCACGCAGTACGAGCTCAAGCAGGCGCAGGCCAGAGAGCATATCTTGAAGGGTCTGATGATCGCGGTGGATAACCTTGACGCGGTCATCAAGCTCATCCGCGCCTCCAAGAACCCCAAGGAAGCGCGTGAGGGGCTGATGAAGAACTTCGGCCTGACCGAGATTCAGGCGCAGGCGATTCTCGATATGCGTTTGCAGCGCCTGACCGGACTGGAAATCGAGGCGCTGCGCAAGGAATACGCCGAAATCCTCAAGACCATCGCGCGTCTGGAAGGCATTTTGGGCAGCGAAAAGAAGCTGCTGCGCGTCATCCGTCAGGAAATGACGGATATCCGCGACCGCTTTGCCGATCCGCGCCGTACGCAGCTGATCGAGGACGTGCCGCTGGTGCAGGAGACGCCGGAGGACAATGTCGTGATCGAGCCTTGTGTGCTCATCCGCACGCGCATGGGCTATCTTAAGCGCCTGCAGCCCAAGGTGTACGCCAAAAAGGAGGAGACGGAGGACGCGCCCGATCAGATCTTTGAAACCATTACGGAGGAAAAGTTCCTGTTCTTCACCAATTTCGGCAACTGCTTTACGCTGACCGCCGAGCAGATTCCGGAGTGCAAATGGAAGGATCGCGGCCTTGCACCGACGGGTCTTCTGGCCGGACTGGAACATGGGGAAGAGGTCGTTGCGCTTCTGCCCCGCAGCGGCGCAGGGGAGAGCCTGCTTTTCGTCACGGCACGCGGACTGGTCAAGCGCACGCTTTCCTCCGAATACGGCGCACGCAAGGGGCGTGTGGCCGCCATCGGCCTGAAAGAGGGAGATGCGCTGCTGTGCGTGCTGCCCTTCAACGCGGAAGAAAACCTGATGCTGCTGACCGAGCGCGCCATGGCGATCCGTATCGACGGGACGGAAATCCCTGTCAACGGCCGCGCGGCTGCTGGGGTTCGCGGCATGGCGCTGGAGCCGGGGGACAAGGTCTGCTTTGCGGATTTTGTGCCCGATGCGGGCGAACTGGTGATGATGAGTGAGCGCGGCTACGCCAAGCGCTGCCTGTTGGTGGATTTCGAGGTGCAGCGCCGCGCGGGCAAGGGCGTCAAGGCCTTCTCGTTCAACAAAAACGGAGCGAACGGCAGCGGCGTGGTGTTTGCTTCCGTCGTCACAGAACCCTATACGCTGCACGTCCAACAGGCCGACCGCACCGTGACCGATTTGGGCACGGAGGAAATTCTGATCGAGAGCAAGGCAGGGCGCGGCAAGCCCTATCTGGTCGCGCTGATGGATAACGTTGTGACCAAGTGCTGGAGGGATTGAGTATGGATATTCAAACCTATCTGAACCGCCCGATTCCCCGTTCGGACGATCGGGGATTGGGAAATCCTGTTCCCGATGCGGCAGAATGCGGCGAAGCAATTGTGGACATCACGAATGCGAACCCGCGCATTGCCTACGCTGCCAGCTATGCGGCGCGCGGTGTGCAGGGAGGGCTCACGCACTGCTATGTGCGCGCGGGCGTTTACGAGCGGCTGAAAGCGGCGCTGGATTTGCTGCCGGAGGAATATTCCTTTCTGATTTATGATACGCTTCGCCCTCTGCGCGTGCAGGAAGCGCTGTTCGAGGAATACATCGAGGTGCTGAAAAAGGAACATCCGCAGGCGAACCGAGAGGAACTGGAGGAGATCTGCGACGAATTTGTAGCAAAACCCAGCAAAAGTCAGCTGCGCCCGTCTTCCCATCAATCGGGCGGGGCAGTGGATCTGACGCTGTGCCGGGACGGAGCGCCGCTGGACATGGGCACGGCGTTTGACGAATTTGCGCCGATTGCCTATGCCGACGCCTTTGAAAAGCCCGGCATGGATGAAACCGTCCGCCAAAACCGCCGCCTGCTGCACAACGTGATGTGCGACGTCGGATTCACCTTCTACGAATCGGAATGGTGGCATTTCAATTACGGAAACGAGAGCTGGGCACGGCGAAACTTCTGCGCGCCGATCTATCCCTTCTGCGCCGATGCGCCCGATTTGATCTGAAAAAGCGCGATTTCGCATCATTATACATTCAGGACTGCAATCCGAATCTAATTTGGGTGCAGTCCTGCATTTTTTACTTGAAAAAAGAAGAGAGCAAAATAAGTAAAGAGAGAACGAATTAACAATGAAAAAGAAGAATAAAGCATG
>OIWT01002054.1_pt1 | contig 21818 bp, 13 predicted proteins | sample 1587701 | NCBI WGS metagenome assembly OIWT01 (sample SAMEA3888904, study PRJEB22519) | human gut metagenome | biome: human gut; feature: human-associated habitat; material: faeces | place: Denmark | collected 2009
CGCGCGCCGGCCGGCCGGACCGCCCGCGCGGCGTCGTCACCCTGCTGGACGGCGTCTACCGGCGGACGCAGCCGCTTCGCCTGACGGCCCGCGATTCGGGCGTCGTCTGGCGCGCCGAGAACCGCGGCAAGGCCGTCCTGAACGGCAGCGTGCGGCTCGACTGGCGGACGCCGGGTGCGGCCGAGGCCGATCGCCTCGTGCGCCTGCCGTCGGCCGCGCGCGGCAAGGTCCGCGTCGCGACGCTTCCGGGCGAGGGGCCGCCGCCTTCCTTCCTGCGCGGAAGCCATCTCTTCACGCCGTCGAACGACATCCCCCTTGCGGTCTTCGCGGCGGCGGGCCGGCTCCCGTGCGCCCGCTGGCCGAACGGCCGCGACGCTCTGACGGAGGAGGTGTACGACGCGCACACGTTCGGCGTCCCGGCGGCGCGGGCGGCGGCCTGGGCGGGCGAGCCCGACCTGTGGTCGTTCGGGCAATGGTGCCAGGACTGGATCGAGCGGAACGTGCCCGTGAAGGTCGTGGACGCGGCGGCGGGCAAGGTCGCCTATCCGCGTGAATACGCCTGCCAGTTCGACTGCGCGATGGGCCTTGTGCGGCCGTTCTTCGTCTACAACGCCTTTTCGGAGCTGGACCGGCCGGGCGAGTGGGTCCTCGACCGCGCGCGCCGGCAGCTCTGGCTCTGGCCGACGGACGCGGCCGCCGAGGTCGCCCTCGGCGGGGAACTCGTCTGGGCCGAGGGCCTGGCCGACGTCACGTTCGACGGGCTCGTCTTCACGCGCTGCCGCCTCCCGGCGATCCGCCTCGACGACGCGACGCGCGTCGCGGTCGTCGCGTCCACGATCCGGGAAACGGGCTCCTGGGGCGTGACGGTGAAGGGCGGCGCCGACTGCCGGGTCGAGGGATGCGACCTCTACGAGCTCGGCGAAGGCGGCGTCCGCCTGGAGGGCGGAGACCTCGCGACGCTGACGCCGGCCAACCATGCGGTCGTCAACTGCCATCTGCACCATCTCGGGCGGACGAGCTTCAACTACCGCCCCGCCGTCGAGCTTCGGGGCGTTGGAAACCGGGCCGAGCACAACCTCATCCACCATCTGCGCCACGCCGGCGTGATCTTCCGGGGCAACGACCACTACGTGGGCTGGAACGTCCTGCATGACGTGACGGTCAGCCAGGACGCGGGCGCCATCTATTCCTGGCAGAACTCGTGGGTGCGCCGTGGCGGCGTCATCGAGCACAATCTCGTTCACGTCAGCGGCCGGCGGCCGAACCCGACGATGACGATGGGCATCTACCTCGACGACCACACGAGCGACGTCACGGTCCGCCACAACATCGTCGACTACGCCGCCCAAGGGCTTCACAACGGCGGCGGGCAGTCGAACCGCTGGTACGGGAACATCGTCCTCAACGCGGCCACCTCCTATCTCGTCGGGCAGCGCGGCGGGGGGGCGGCGCTGACGGCCGAGATCACCCATGCGGCGGCCGTCTGCCGGCAGGCGCGCTGGCTGCGCCGCTATCCGGACCTGTACCGTTTCGTGGCCCGGAAGGAGCGCGAGCGGACCATGAGCCCCGGCCTGGTCCTGACGAACAATCTCTTCGTCTCGTGCGGGCCGGAGATCAACCTCAGCCACCCGGTTCACGCCCGGGCCATGGCCGATTCGGTCGTCATCGCCGACAACCCCCGCATGCGGACGGATCCCGGCTTCAGGGACTATGCCGGCTTTGACTGGCGCGCGGCGCCGGGCTCGCCCTTCCGGGCGCGGATCGACGCCTGCCGGTTCGAGCGGATGGGCCTCTTCGCGAGCGGGCGGCGCGCCTCCCCCGCCGTGAAGTTCGGCCCGGACCTCACGCCGGCCTTCGCGCTCGGCGCCCCGCCGCAGGACATGCCGCGGATCGACGTCAAGGTTGCGCTTGCGCCGCTCGACGCCGCGCGCACGTGCGCCACGGACTGCCGCCTCTGCACGATCCTCCGCTGGGGGGATTCCAGATGGGTGCGTGCGGAGGCGAGCGTCGACGGCGCGCCCGGCCGCCCGTGGCACCGCTATCGCTTCGCCTTCACGCCGGCGTCCGACGCCGTCGCCGAATTCGCGTTCGGATGCGTCATGCGGAGCCTGCCCGTCGAGTTCCGCGACGTGCGCGTCGAGGGGGCGGAGGGGGCCCCTCCCGCGCCCGGGTCCTTTCTCGGCGCGAAGGGGGCGGAGTTGAAGTTCGCGATGAACGTGCGCAAGGGCGTGCCGGTGACCGTCTTCTACGAGGCGCGCCTGGGCGCGTCGGAGGCAGGGGGGGAGGCCTCATGCCAGAAGTAATGGACGCGCGGCTCTCCAGATCGTGAACGGCACATGCTAGGGGGGGTGACTGCGCCGAAGATAAATGCTACACTTGCGGTCAGGAAAACAAGAGAAGGGAGACTGAGAATGGAGTTCATGGAAGATCGAATCAGTCCTGACGCCCGCCCCGAAGGCGGGGAAGGACGGCGGCGGGCGTGGCGTGGCCGCCTTCTGGCCCTGGCGGCCGCTGCGACGCTTTCCGTTGCGGCGGCGAACGACTGGGAAAACCCGGCGGTCAATTCGACCAACCGCGAGCGCGCGCGCGCCTACTCGATGCCGCTCGCGGACGAGAAGGCGGCGCTGACGGACGACCTCGAACCCGCGACGCCGTACCGCCTCTCCCTCAACGGCGACTGGAAGATCAGCTGGTGCGGCGACCCCGCGCTGCGCCCGCTCGACTTCTGGAAGACCGACTACGACGATTCGCAGTGGTTCACGATCGACGTGCCGAGCTGCGTGGAGATGCGCGGCTTCGGCTCGCCCGGCTACACGAACGTGCGCTACCCGCACGCCTGGGACCCCAAGCGCGACGTCGCGCATCCGACCATCCGCGACCGCGACACGGACAAGGGCAACTACAACCCCGTCTCCTCCTACCGCCGTACGTTCCGCGTGCCGGCGGAGTGGAAGGGGCGCGAGGTCTTCCTGCGCTTCGACGGCGTGTACAGCGCCTACTACGTGTGGGTCAACGGGCAGAAGGTCGGCTATGCCGAGGACTCCAAGCTGCCGAGCGAGTTCAACGTGACGCAGTACCTTCGGGATGGCGACAACCTGCTCGCAGTGGAGGTCTACCGCTGGTGCGACGGCAGCTTCCTGGAGGACCAGGACATGTTCCGCTTCTCGGGCATCTACCGCGACGTGTGCCTCTTCGCCACGCCGAAGGTGCGCCTCGACGACTTCTTCGTCGAGACGGTGCCGGACCGTCCGTTCATCGACTGGAAGCTGAAGCTCAGGACGAAGGTCGTGGGCGGTAGCGTCCCCGTCTCCGCCACCCTCTACGACGCCGCCTTCCAGAAGGTCGGCGACGTCAAGGACGGCGTGCTCGTCGTGAAGAAGGCTCGTGCGTGGAGCGCGGAGGACCCCTACCTCTACACGCTCGTCATGAAGGCCGGCGAGGACGTGCGGGCCTGCCGCGTGGGCTTCAAGCACGTGGAGATCGTGAAGAACGAGGTGCGCTTCAACGGCAAGGCGATCAAGTTCAAGGGCGTCAACCGCCACGAGTGCAGCCCCGACAACGGGCGCACCGTCACGATGGACGACATGCTCAAGGACATCACGCTCTTCAAGCGCTTCAACATCAACACCGTGCGCACCTCGCACTACCCGGACCACCACAGCTGGTACGACCTCTGCGACCGCTACGGCGTCTACGTGATCGCCGAGGCGAACATCGAGGGGCACGAGCCCGGCTACGGGAAGGACGGCCTCGGCCTCCACAAGGAATGGTTCAAGACGATCCGGGAGCGCAACGTCAACCACGTGCTGAACTACCGCAACCACGCGGCGATCTTCATGTGGTCGATGGGCAACGAGACGGGCCACGGCGACGGCTTCCGCCTCGCGCTGAAGGACGTCCGCGCGCTCGACGCGACGCGCCTCCTCCACTGGGAGCGCGGCAACGCGGACGCGGACGTCGACTCCACCATGTACCCGTCGGTCGAATGGCTGGAGAAGCGCGGCAAGCTCGGCAACGTCGAGAAGGGCAAGGCCTCCATCCAGGGCGAGGGCGGCGGCGAGGGCTTCGCGATCAGCGGGCACACCGCCGGCAAGCCGCACATCATGTGCGAGTACGCCCACGCGATGGGCAACGCCGTGGGCAACTTCAAGGAATACTGGGACGTGGTCTACGCCTATCCCGCGCTCATGGGCGGCTGCATCTGGGACTGGGTGGACCAGGCGATCTGGAAGTACGAGGACCGCGTGTGCCCGAAGACCGGCGCGCGCGCGCGCTTCCTCTCCTACGGCGGAGACTACGACGAGGTGCCGAACGACGGGCCGTTCTGCGTGAACGGCGTCGTCGATCCCTTCCGCAACGTGACCGCGAAGCTCGTCGAGGTCGGCCACGTCCACCGCAACCTCGTCGTCGAGGACTTCAACCCCCAGACGGGCGTCGCGCGCCTCTGGAACCGCTTCGGCTTCACGGACGCGCATGCGTTCGCGGGTTCGTGGGAGCTGCTGGAGAACGGCAAGGCCGTCGCCTCCTCCGCGTTCGACGTGCCGTCCGTCGCGCCGCTCTCGCGCGGCACGTTCCAGGTCGCCTTCCCGGCGGACGTCTTCAAGCCCGGCTGCGAATACTTCGTGAACTTCTCCTTCGCGCTCAAGGAGGATACGATCTGGGCGAAGAAGGGATACGTCATCGCCCGCGACCAGCGGCTCGTGCGCAAGGCGGCGCCGCCCGCCCCGCCTGAAAACGAGGGGGCGCGGCCGACGGTCGTCGAGGACGAGAAGTCCGTCACCGTGCGCGGCGAGGGCCTGGAGGCGGTGTTCTGCCGCGCGTCCGGCACGCTCAGCGCGCTCGTGATGGGCGGCAAGACGATCCTCCGCGATCCCGCGCGGGGCGTCGTCGCCGGGCCGCAGTTCACCTGCGAGCGCGCGTTCACGGACAACGACCGCTGGCTGCGCGACGGCAACCCCTGGGGCGAAGACCGCAAGCAGAGCTTCTACGCCTCGGGCCTCACCCAGCTGCGGTACCACGCGCGTCCGATCAGGGTCGTCTTCCCGCAGGACGAGAACGTGGTGCGCGTGGTCGCCGCCGTGGAGGTGACCGGCTCGAAGAGCGCCGGCTTCGCGCACGAGGCGGAATGGACCTTCCGCGCGGACGGTTCGGTGACGGTGAAGAACACCGCGACGCCGCACGGCGCGATGCCGCCCGCCCTGCCGCGCGTGGGGACGACGTGGAAGCTGGACAAGTCGCTGGAGAACATGGCGTACTACGGACGCGGGCCGCGCGAGAACTACGTCGACCGCAAGTCGGGGTCCTTCCTCGGCTGGTGGGAGAGCACGGTCACCGACCAGTACGAACCCTACGTGCGTCCGCAGGACAACGGGTACAAGTGCGACGTGCGCACGGTGCGCTTCACCGACGCGTCCGGCGCGGGCGTCGAGTTCAGCGGCGAGGAGCCGATGTTCGTGCAGGCGCTCCACTACGGTCTGGAGGACCTTGAGTTCGCCCGCCACCGCAACGGCGAGAAGCGCCACCGCACGCCGCTCCGCGCGCGCGAGGAGGTGGTGCTGAACCTGGACTGCCGCCAGCTCGGCCTGGGTGGCGCGAGTTGCGGGCCGAAGCCGATGCAGAAGTACATCTTCCCCGTCCAGAAGGAGACCTGGAGCGTGACGCTCCGTCCCGTGAAGGGGAAGAAGTTCCTTGGCCTCTTCTAGAAAGGAGCGTGGAAATGAGAAAAATCCTGCTGGGATGCATCCTGTTCGCCTCGGCGGCGCTTTTCGCCGGGGCGTGGACGGACGACTTCGAGGCGGCGAAGAAGCTCTCGAAGGAGAAGAACCTGCCGTTGATGCTCGACTTCACGGGCAGCGACTGGTGCGGCTGGTGCAAGCTGATGGAGCGGAAGGTGTTCGCCGAGAAGGCCTGGGACGACTGGGCGAAGACGAACGTCGTCTGCGTGACGGTGGACTTCCCGGAAGACCCGTCGAAGGTCATGCCGAAGACGAGGGCGCAGAACGAGAAGCTGCTCGCGCGCTTTGGCGTGGCGGGCTTCCCCACGTTCGTGCTGCTCGCGCCGGGCGGGGAAAAGGAGATCGGGCGCACGGGCTGCCCGGGGCGCGACGTGACGCCCGCGCAGTTCATCGCCGAAGTCCGCAAGGCGCTCGGGACGTCCGCCGCGAAATGAGGCGTGCGCTTCTCGGCCTTCTCGCGAGCGCCGCCTTCGCGGCGTGGGGCGAGCGCATCTCGGTGGCGTTCCCGGCGGAACGGCAGCGTCTGCCGGCCGTCGCCGAGACCTACGTGATCGGCGCGGTCGATCCGGGGCGCACCGAGACGCTGTACGTCAACGGCGCCACGACGGCCGTCTACCGCACGGGGGCCTTCGTGCAGATGGTGCCCGTGCAGCCGGGCACGAACGAGCTGACGGTCTCGCGCGGCGGGACGCGGCTCGTGCGGCGCTTCGTCGTCGCGGAGCCGGTGGAGGGGACGCCGAAGCCGCCGCCGGTCGTCGAGTCGGACGATTCGCCGCTGCTGGGCGAGGCGGGGGCGTGGAAGACGACGGGGATGCTCTTCCAGAACCGCGTGCGTGCGTCCATCGGGGGCTCCGAGAGCCTGTTCTTCCTGCCGAAGGGGTTCGTGCTGCGCGGCGCGGAGGTGGAGGGGACGGACTGGCTCGCGGTCTGGCTGGAGAACCGTCTCGGCTTTCTGCCCCGGCGCTTCGCCGTACGGCAGGGGAAGGGGGTGCGCGTGCCGCCGAAGGGGCTCATCGCCCCGAACCCGTCCGACGGCTTCCCCGACCGGCCGCCCTACGGGAAGCCGCCCGCCGCCGTCCGCATCTGCGTGGACGCCGGGCACGGCGGTGGCGATCCCGGGGCGGTTTCCCCGCACGGCTGGCGCGAGAAGGAGGCGAACCTCATGCAGGCGCGCGCGATCCGCGACGCGCTCGAGAAGGCGGGGTTCCAGGTGGTCATGACGCGGGACGGGGATTCGTTTCCCGACCTGCTGGCGCGTCCGCGCCTGGCCTACGACGAACGGGTGGACGCCTTCATCTCGGTTCACCACAACTCGACGGCGCCGCAGCGCGACCCGCGCGTCGCCCGCTACACGGCGGCCTACGCCTCGCTCTCGAACGGCCTCGCCCTCGCGCGCTGCATCCAGAAGCACGTCGCGCAGGTGATGGCGCCCGTCCCCGACGTGGGGGCCCAGCTGAAGTCGCTCGCCGTGTGCCGCAATCCCGCCGTGCCGAGCTGTCTGCTGGAGATCGACTTCGTCAACCATCCCGAAGGCGAGGAGGGATCGTGGAACCCGACGCGGCAGAAGAAGATCGCGGACGCCGTCGTCTGCGGCGTCCTGGACTGGATGACGCCCGACCCGCCGCCGGCCGTTCCGGCGGCGGACGCGGAACAACCGTGAGGGGAAGGCGCGGGAGATGGCGGCGCGGACCATTCTGCACGTCGACATGGATGCGTTCTTCGCGTCCGTCGAACAGCGCGACCACCCCGCCTGGCGCGGCCTGCCCGTCATCGTGGGGGCGGGTCCGCACGAGCGGGGCGTCGTCTCCACGTGCAGCTACGAGGCGCGGGTGTTCGGGGTGCGTTCCGCCATGCCGAGCCGCACGGCGTACGAGAAGTGTCCGCACGGCATCTTCGTGAAGCCGCGCATGCGCGCCTACCAGGAGGTGTCGGCCCAGGTGTTCGAAATCCTCGGCCACTACTCGCCGTTCGTCGAGGGGGTGTCGGTGGACGAGGCGTTTCTCGACATCTCGGGCACGGTCCATCTCTTCGGCGACGCCCGCACGCTCGGCGAACGCCTCCGCGCCGAGGTGCGCGCGGCCTGCGGCCTCACCTGCTCGGTCGGCATCGCGCCGAACCGCCTCCTCGCGAAGATCGGGAGCGAGGAGGCGAAGCCGGACGGTCTCTTCGTGATGCCGTTCGGGCCGGACGCGATCCGCGCCTGGCTCGCCCCGCAGCCCGTGCGCATCCTGTGGGGCGTGGGGCGGCGCACGAACGAACTGCTGGCGAAGTACGGCTACCGCACGTGCGGCGATCTGCAGGAGGCCGATCCGCGCTTCCTGGACCGCGTGCTCGGCGAGGCGGCGTCCCGTGCGATCCGCGCCCATGCATGCGGCGAGGACGCGAGCGCGGTCGTCTGGGAGGACGAGGCGGAGAAGAGCGTGTCGCGCGAGCATACGTTCGGCGTGGACGAGGCGGACCGCGCGGCGGTGCGCGCGACGCTGCTGGAACTCGTCGCGGACGTGGGGCGGCGCGTGCGGACCCGTCCGCGCCGCGCCCGCACGGCGAAGCTCAAGCTGCGCGACGCCCTGTTCAATACCGTGACCCGCCAGGCGCGCTTCGAACTGCCCGCCCGCGACGACATGACGTTCCGCCACCTCGCGCTCGACCTCTTCGACCGCGAGTGGCCGGCGGGCGCGCGCCGCCGCGTGCGCCTCGTCGGCTTCGGCGTGGCGGACTTCACGGAGGGGGACGACGCGGAGGCCGCGCCCTCCCTCTTCCCCTCGCCGCTCGCGGCGGAGCGGGCGAAGCGCGAGCGGCTGGCGGCGGCGCTCGACCGCCTCGGCGGGCGCGACCGGTTTTGTGCTATACTCTCGTGCAGCGGGCGCGGGACCGGTCCCCGCCGCGACGAAAGCGAAAAGAGGTGACGGCATGGGAGCAGGAACATGGCAGGGCTGAAGGCGGCGCGGGCGGCCTTCGCGTGGCTGGCGGCGTGCGCGGCCGCGCAGGGGGCCGAGGTCACGGTCGGGACGCGCGCGTCAGCTGCTTCGTCGCCGCCAACGAGTACATCACGCGCACGGCCTGGCAGGTGGAGGTGCGCCTCGCGCCGGACGCGGACGCCTTCGAGACGCGCACGACGTGGATGAACACGTCGAACCTGCCGCAGCCGTACTACCACTGGATGAACGCCGCCTACGGCGTGCGCGGCAATCCGAAGCTGGTGTTCCCCGGCACGGCCGCGATCGGCCACGAGGGCGAGCCGATTCCCGCCCCGGCGGACGTAGCAGGCTGCGTTTCTCCCGCCGTCCCCACAACGGAAACCCACGCCGCCGCCGTCGCCCTCACGGAAACGATCCGTATGCGGTTGGGGCTAGTGGCGGCGCGTCCGAAGGGATCCTATCGGTCGAATGCTCCGTCACACGGCCTGCCAATCCAGACCGCCGGCGGCGTGACCCCCAGAAGCGCCGCCACCGTTGCACCCACGTCGTAGATGTTCACACTCGACATTTCCATCCCCGCCTTAACTCCCTTCCCGGACAGGAAGAATATTCCGCGGAACTCGTCTTCGCTCGTGCCGCCATGCCTCTTGCCGATGCCGCCGTGATCTGAGACAACCGCGAGCACGGTCTCGTCCGCGATGCCCGCCGCCTTTATCGCCTCGCGGATCCGTCCAAGGCAGGCGTCCACTTCCTCGCATCCTGTGATGTACTCCGGCGTCCCCCAGCCGTGCCTGTGCCCCGCCGCGTCGGGATTGTCGTAGTGGACATAGAGAAAATCAGGCTTCTCCTGAAGGATCCGCTTTACCACCACGTCCGTCGTCGCATGTGCCGCGTAAGGCACGTTCGTCGCAAGCGTCGCCGCCGCGCAGTCCGCCGTGAAGTCCATGCCGATCCATTCGAAGACGTAGTCGATCTTCGCCTCCGGCCGTGTCGCCCGGAACTCGCTCACGAAATCTGGCGTGTAACCGCGCGCGTTCACCGCCTTCGGCCTCCGCGCCGGCACCTGCGTATCCCAGGAATTGTATCCGTGCTGCTCGAATCCGCAGCAGGTGAAGAACGAATGCCAGTTGCACGAGCTGGAGGTCGGAAGGATCGAACGGCTGTTCAGCGACCACGCGCCCTCCTTTTTCATCGCTTTGAGATTCGGCAGCCGCCCCTTGTCGAAATGCACGCCCGCGAAACCGTCGAGGCCGACCACAATCACGTGCTTCGGCCTTATCCGCGACGCGGCACCGTCATATGGCGGCGCAAGCGGGCGTGACGGCACGAACGTCTTCTCCCGTCGGACGAGCGGCAGCGCCCACTTCGCGAATTTCACCTTGTCCCCCGCCCGGCACGAACAGACCCACGTCTCGACGATCTGGCGCTGTTCCATCGCCTGCTCCTGCGTGGGATGGAACGTGCCCCAGTTCCGCGGCTTCAGGTCCTTCTTTCGGACGAACAGCGCAAACTCGCTGCCGTTGCCGGAAAGTCTCCGGAATCCCTGTTTCGCAAGATCCACGCCGCAATTGTCTGGGTTCTGCGGCGTGAGCATGTAGAGGTTGCCGTCCGTCGTCACCTCAAGCGTCTTCTCGCCGTCCATGTCGACGGGGAGGATGTCCAGGGTGTTCAGCGGCGCGGGCATCTCGGCCAACAGGTACTCGCGGTCGAGGAACGGACCCGTCCCCGCCTTCAGCTCGCGCCCCGTCACGCCGTTCACCGTCGCCTTCGCGACCGGGCCTTCCGGCAGCGTCATCGGCGGCTCGTCGAGGGACGCCTTGGAGGCGGTCCGCTCCAGGATCGTCCCATCCGCTCCCTTCGCAGTCACTCCGCCTACAAGCAAACAGGCCGCGAAGGCCGCAAACAGCATTCCCGTCTTCTTCACCATCGTCACCTTTCCTTATCTTCTACGTCCTTCAACCGCCATTTCGTGGCCATCAGGCATGGAGGCTCGCCGCGATTCTCCGGTCCGTAGTAGACCGAGAGGAACGTGCCGTCCGCAAGTTCCGCCGTCGTCGTGTAGCCCATGTCGTCGGAGAAGCCCTTTGAAAGCCGGATCTCGTTCTTCAGGTCCCAGGTGCGTCCGTCGTCGTCGGAGACGTAGACGACGTTCAGGTGCTGTGCCCGTTTGCAGTGCGTCAGCAGAATCTTTCCGGATGAGGTATGGCTCAGATGTGGCGGATGGCCGCTGATGCGGAACGGCGTCTCGCGGACCTTGTCCCACGTGCGGCCGCCGTCCCTCGATTCGGTCATCCACGTGCCCCCCAGGATCTGCGTGCGGATCATCACGAGAAGGCGACCGTCCCGACATTCGATGAGATGCGGCTCCTGATAGATCTCCTTCTTCCCGAACGGGACGAAGGCGATGCGATGCCAGCTCTTCGCGTTGTCCGTCGATTCCTCGACCACGAAACCGTCCCTGCGTTCGGGATAGTTCCTTGCGTTCCAGACGTCGTGCCGCGTTGCGGCAACGCCGAACTGAAGCAGCCGCCCGTCGCGGAGCTGAATCGGCCCGTGCGGCGCGTGCCCAATCATCGGCGCGAGATCTTTCCAGGTCCTTCCGCCGTCCGTCGACCGCTTGGTCCATTCGCCGCGCGCGGCGTCGACGAGATCCCTCGGCTGCTTGCAGAAGAGCTGGTCGTAGTTGCCGGCATAGCAGGTGGACCCGAACCACCGGGCCACCAGATCGCCGTTCGCCAGCTCGAGAATCGCGGTGTCCCGGTCGTCGACGATGTCGTTGTGGATGATCGTCGAACGCGTCGACCACGTCTCGCCGTTGTCGCTTGAGCGCACCAGTTCGCTCCGTCCGTACGGGCACACGTGCCCTTCGCGGTTTCCTGAAAACGACGCCAGCACCTCGCCGTTCTTCCGGCGGCACACGGTCGGCCAGCCGATGTAGCGGCGTTTGTGGATCGGATGCGTCCAGAGGATCTCTGCCCGCGTCTGGTCGCGCTTCACCCCGCAGATCGTCTCCGCCGGCTTTCCGGCAACGATCTCGGGCTTCACCTCGCCGTGGCGAACGATCGTGAAGACCGGCCTCGACGTATCCGCAAAGTCGATCGCCCACTCGAATTTCGCCGCCGTGTCCACCGCGTACAGGACTGCCCTGAACTTTTTTGGCGCCGTAAAACCGCCCGTCATCGAAACCCGGTATTTCCCGTTCAGCGCCGTCAGCGCTTTCGAGCCGTCGGCGAACGTGACGTCAAGCAGGTTCGGGGCGGACGCAAACCTCAGAATTTGGGTCTCCCTTCCGCCGAGTTCGAGCACGTAGGTCTTCGCGCCCGTCTTTGCCAGGCGCAGCGTCTTGAAGCCGTAGCGGTTGCCCGCAAGATTAAAGGTCGCGTTGAACGGTACCGCTCCGTCCGGCACCGCCGTCTCGTCGCAGGTCTCGAGCCGAAGCGACGCAATCACCTTCTTCAGATCGCATGTGCCCTCTCCGCATTTCCCGGTCTCGGTTTTCCGTTCTCCATCCTCCAGCAGGTTCTCTTCCGTGATCGCGACCATCCGTTCGCTCTGATCCGTGTCGGCCGTCATCGCGACAACAAGGTGTTCCTTCGGCGAAACCATCAGCAGCTGGCCGCGTTCACCGTAGGCGACCTTCAGCCCGGAAGGCCGCGTCGTGAAGCGATAGTACTGCGCGGCGAAATTCGCGTTGAGCAGCTTCTCGCCGTACCATGTGCCGCCGCGAAGATGCAGCTCGCCCATCAACGCGAGATGGCGCACCGCCGTCCGCCGCCCGAGCCCGTCGCCCGCCGAACAACCGCCCTCCCAGCTGAATCCGAGGAACGTGGTGAAATTGCGATTCATCCAGAGGAGATTACGGTCCAGCACGCGATCGCCGTTGCTCGCAAGCCTCCAGAACGCCTCGGTCTCCCTGTTTGGATGCGCCGCGACCTTCACTCGAAGCGCTTCGACCACCTTCGCGTCCGGCAGCGATTCGATTTTGGCGCAAACGAGGTTGCGTCCGATCAGATCGGCGAAGAAAAGACCGCTCAGCCCGTAAAGTGAATGGCGGTCTACGCTCGCATACGGGGCCCAGGCGCCCTCGGCGATCCGATAACCGTTCTTGAGGATCGTAAAGGCGTGAACATGCCTCACCTCGCGGTCGAGCATCCCCAGCCAGTCCGCGATCGCCGCGGAGGGGACGCCCTGCGATTCCGGCGCGGCGTCGGGCCAATACCCGTTCACCTTCGCCGGCATCGGCGCGTTCGCCTCCTCCATCGTCATTGGCGCGGCGAAAGCCGCCGCCGTCAACGCCGCCAACGCGGTAACCGCCGTCTTCTTCATCGTCTCTTCATGCCTCAAACGCCATTGAGCGGCCTTGCCAAGGCCGCTTCAGCGGAGCAGGATCGCGGTTCCGCACGGTTCGAATTTGCGCAGCTGGTAGACGCCGCCGGCGATTCCGCTCGGGAAGGTGAAGACCACGTCATTGCCTTCCACTTCGCCTTCGAGCGGAAGCTGCACGAACGACGTGCCGCCGTTCGCCTTGAACGCGAGCTGATACGTCTCGCCGCCCGCAGGCGCACCGGTTGCAAATCTGAGGGAGACCGGCATCTCCGTCTGGGAAGACACGAGATAGGTGCGTGCCATGGCCTTTCTGCTCGCAGTGACCTGCGTGAACGCCGTCGCCCCTCCGTCGTGCGCCACCACCGCGATTGTGTTCGAGGCGGAGGGGCCCAACGTGACCTCTCCGATCGTCGCCGTGAGCATGCCGTCCGTCCAGCCCGTCACCGGATCCGCCGCCTTGCCGCGGGCGTATTCGCCGCCGAGAATGTCCAGGCTGCATGCGTGCGAGGCGATTAGCGCGGGGTCCGTCGCTCCCGCCGTCGCCACCGGCAGTCCGTAACGCGCCGAGAGCTCGAGCTCGGTCCGCGCGATTTCCCGTACCGTGAACGGACGGTCGTAGTATCGGATTTCGGCGATCCGCCCGTGGATTCCCGGCCCCCAGCCACCGATAAAGGTTCCCACCGTCATCCTGCACCCGTTCGCCGCGAACGGGTTTGTCCCGACCGCGCCCGCCAGTTCATACTGCGAATTGCCGTTGTCGCTCAGCGCCACCGACAGCTTGCCCGGAGCGAAACTGCCCAAATCCGCGACCGACATCGCCAGCACGTACCGCCGTTCCCAGCTGCCGGCGTCATTCGGGCGCTTGTGTACCCTCGCCGTGCCGGATGAGTAATAGCAGCAACTCCAGTAGCGGGGCGTCCAGGTCACGGAGGTCTGCATCCCGAACCTGTGCTCGCCATCGTCGTCGAAACCGAAGAACGACTCGCTTGCGGAGCTGTCGCTCATCTCGACGACCGCGAAGATCGTGCAACCGTCCGCATTGAAAGGATGCGGCACGTTGTCCGGCGTCGTCAGATACTGCTTCCTGGCGTCGCCCGTACAGTCCTTGCCGTCCGTGAACCGCACCGCCGGACGCCCGTTGAACGAAGGCGCCGCGTTCTCGTATTGGATCGAGGAGGTTCTGCCGGCGACTTCCAGCAGCAGCGCGTTCGTGACGTCGTAGGCGCCGCCCAGCGAGCCGGAGTTGCACCACCCCGTCACGTTTCCGGCGTCGTCGGTGACCACGCCCCTGTCGGCGCGGAACCAGATCGGGCAATCCGCGGCAACGAGATCGTCGCGCTCGGCCACGCGGTACTGCCCGGAACGCCACCCGGCCTCCAGCGTGAACGCAATCGTGCCGTCGCCGGCGACCGGCGCGTCGGAGGCGATCCACGAGGACGCCCCCGAATCCGTCCGGCACGCCAGCACCGGATCCGTCATCGCCGTGAACGCCGCGCCGGAGAAGGTTAGCCGCAACCGCGACTCCGCCGCGCCGTCGGACCGCGCCACCACCCACTTGCGCAACGCCCCCTCCGCACCGTCATGCGCGACGTAGACAAGCCTATCCTCCGCCCCCGTCGCGTCGAGAGCCTCCGCCGTCAGCGCGCCGCTCGTCGCCCCCGCCGCCGGCGTCTCGGCGTTGAGGACGCCCGTCAGGACGCCCATCGCCGCCGGATCGTTCTTGAAGCCGTTCAGCATCGCCGCCGAGAACGCATAATGCGTGTCGTCGGAAACGGAGAGGTTGTAGGTCGCCGCGAGTTCGCACGTCACCTTGAAGTATTCCGATGGCGTCATCCCGCCCGTGTATAGTCGTACTTCCGCGATGTCGCCATTCCAGGGGCGGTCCCACGTGATGTCTGAGCAGAACGACCCGAGCGCTAGCACGCCGCCTGAGTTGACGGCGCCGCATCCTGAACGCGACCCGATCACGCGCCCCTTCCGCCATGCCGTGATCGTGTACGTCGTGTCGGACGGCTGGCTCTTGCAATACCCAACCGCCACGAGGTCTGGATCGGTGTCGTAGGCCTCGTTTGTGAAGCCGCCCGCATTGAGCGGCAGCTGACCGTAGAAATACGGCGAGAACCCGTTTTTGCCCACGAAATAGCCGTGGCGGGAAGCGTCCGTGCCATGTGCGAACGGCGCATGGTCGATCCCGGAGCTGCCGGACAGATTCGAGCGGCTCACTACGAAGTAGACGCCGCCCATGCCGAGGTGCCCGTTCGGATACACGCTCACAGAAGACGCGGACCGGAATTCGTTGTCGCCCGCAAACCGGAACGCCGCCCCCGAGCCCATCGCGTTTCGCGCCACCGTCGTGGTCGGCGTCTGATTCGGCAGGAACAGATCGCCCGCGGCTCCGAGCGTTCCCTGATTGACGATTTTCGTCACCTTCTCGCCGGGGCCCATTTCGTAGCCGCCGGCGCTCGCACGGTACTGGACCGCGAGTTCGCCTCCGTGGATGACTGCCGCCGTCAGCGCCGTCCCGAGCGCCAGTGTCGTTTTGCACGTCATGCTTCCGTGGGTCATTGTCCTGCCTCCTTTCGGATTAACGCGGCAAATCGAATGTCTTCGCGACGACCGACTGACGGTTCCGCCCCGGTTCGTACTTGACGTACGTAAGCACCATGATCTTGCCGTCCGGCAGTTGCGCGATCCCCGGATAGCCGCAGTCGCTGCCGTCGTGGCTGTGCATCAGCTTGATGCGGTACGTGCCTTTCGCGCGTTTGGTACGAAGGGCCCCGTATGGCCCCACCCACGCGAGAAAATGACCCCACGTGGGCGAAGCGTACGCGGTGTCGCGGAAGACGATCATCAACCGGCCGTCACGGAGGACGATCCCCTGGTGGCGGTCGCCGGTCAGCGCCCACGGCGTCTCCTCCGGTTCGCTCCACGTGCGCCCCTCGTCGTGCGAGAAGATCATCAGCGAATTCCCGACATGGAGATTCTCCCGCATGATGCAGCAGAGCTCTTCGCCGTCCGGGCTCCTGAAAACGTACGGTTCGCATGGATCGCGGAACTTCTTCTGGCAGATGACCGCCGGATCGCTCCAGGTGAAACCGCCGTCCTTCGAGATCGTGGAAAGGACGACGAGCGGCGAACGCTCCCGATTCGGCGGGTCGCGGTGGAAAACCGCCATGTACGAACCGTCCTTCAGCCGAACGACCGACGTGAAGGCCATCTTGCAGCGGAAACGCTCGCCGCCGAGCGGCGGCATCTCCTTCCAGGTCAAACCCTCGTCCTCGCTCATGATCGAGGGCATGCTCTGGGAATAGTCGCGGTTGTAGTGGTTGCGCGCCGTCGTGCCGGGGAACATCTTGCTTTGACTCCACACCCACAGCCGCGCCTTGCCGTCGGGTCCGATCAGCCGGTAGATGCTCGGACAGTCCACGTGAAGCTTGAACCCCGCCGGGAAACGCTCGTCGATGCGCGTCCACGTGCGGCCGCCGTCCGCCGACTCGGCCCCTTGCCCTGCCGGCCCGCCATGCTCAATCGACCACACGGTTATGATGCGCCCATCACCCGTCACAACGGATGAGGGATGCCCTTGGTAGACTTCCGGCGTCCCCGCCGCCACGATGTGGTCGAGAGACTTGTCGGCCGAGAGATCCACGACGGGATATGCGGCGGCGAAGGCCCTGAGAGCCTCGTTGCCGCGTATTTCCGCGCGACGCGAAGCGAACTTCTGCGCCCCAAGTTCAAAGCGCTCCACCTTAACCGTCCCCCGGCCGGGCTCGATCCCGACGGCTCCAAGGGACGGGCGGAAGTCGCGCACGTTGAAGAGCCACTTCCCCGCCACCTCGGCGCTCACCATCCCATTCTGGCGTTCAATCCTTACGTCGAAGGGGCACCCCTCACGCACTGCGGTCGGGGCGTCCATTCTGGCGATATGCCGCGCTGCATCGCAGAAAATAAGCCCCCCCTTCACGTACATCTTCCCGTTCGCGCCGCAGAGCCCGAGATAGAGGTCCCCGAAATGAATGCGCGCGTTCGCCCTGCGCGCATCCGCGATGGATAGTCGCAGTTCCGCCACGGCATCCTCGCCGCCTGCGGGAACTCCATCCGCCCAGAATACGACATCCGTTCCCGACAGTGAGACGCCATCCGCCCCTCGTATCGTCCTCCCTTTCTCGGGCTGGGGGACAAGTCCCATGCCATCCGCGCGTAACGCATTGTAGACATCCGGGGACTCACGAACCGTCAAGCCCCCGAACGAGGTGACGGTCGCGCAGACCACGCAGGGAAGAACCGCATTCAGAATCTCAATTCGCATGGTTAGCCTCCCAGCGCCTCTAACGCCTCGTTCTTGCGAACGATGCCCAGCTTTTCGACCCGAGCGATGAACGCGGAATATTCGCTCTCAGAAAGCGGACGCCCCTCGGGCCGACGAGAATATCCGCAATCAAGGCCGATATGGCGCATCACGCTCTTGCAGAGCGACATGTTCGCGCTCTCAATCATCAGCTGCACAAACCGGCACACATCCCGTTGTACCGGCTGTGCCTCCTTAAGCCGATTCTGCGCCACAAGCGAACATATCTTCACGAAGTGGCGCGGGATGTGGTTGTCTGTCATGCCGATGCAACCGGAATACTCGCCTGTGGCAAGCGCGTTCAGGACCTGTTCGTCATAACCAGTGTAGAAAATCGCCGGCTTACCCAATCTGCGCTTCAGCTTTCCAAGCTCGTAGTAGTCTCGGTCAGTGTATTTCATGCCACAGACATTTTTGAGATCAAACCAGCGCGCCGCCTTTTCGGAATCCATCTTCCCATGCTGGTAGATCATGAAGGGGAGATCCGTCGCTTCCGAGATGGTCTTGTAGTGGTCTCCCGCCGCCTCGTGGTCCTGGCCGAAATAGATCGGCCCAATCGACGCCGTCCAGTCGAATCCCACACTCGCCGCGTGGCGGGCGTACTCGGCCGCCTTTTCGGAACTGGGATGGCCAACGTGTGCAATGAGCTTAAGGCGGCCCCTTGCGGCCTTCGCAACCCGCGCAAAGACCTGTTTGCGTTCCTCGTCCGAGAGCAGGAAGCTCTCTCCGGTGGAACCTGTGACGAAGAGGCCGACCAGACCGCACTTCACGCCATATTCGACCAGCTTTTCAATCATTTCCTCATTCACGCGCCCGGCCTTGCTCCCCGTGCGGTAGTAAGGTGTGTACATCGCGGAAACGGCCCCCCCCATTCCCTCAAAGATCTTCCCGGCAGGGACAGGCAGCTTGTCCTGCACAGGCGCCGCCTTGGCACGCATGGTCGCCAGAGGGGTAGCAAGACCTGCGGCGGCAAACGTTCTCATGAAACTACGACGATTCATTTCTTTTCTCCTCATGTTGGGCCCTATTGTCCACAGCAGAATGATACCATATGCTCGATATCGTTTCGGCCAACAATTTTATACCGTTATGGCCAACCAGGCCTGACGTGTGCTATACTGCGCCTGTCATGAAGCATAACTTGAGACAACGAAGCATTCTCGTTGTTCTATGGCTTGCAGGGTCGGCGGGGCGCAAACAACTCGCAGGCCTTCTCCGCTATGTGAACGAGGCGTGTACCTGGAATCTGCGTTTAATCAGCGATCCGCGGGATCTCAACGAAAGCATAATCAACGAGGCAAAGGTTCGCAAGACGTTTGACGGCTTTATTGGGCATGCCATCTCAGAATCCGCATTGGCGATGTCGAACTGGAAGATCCCCTCGGTTCTCATCGACTACCCTCCACCTACGCTTCTCAGGAATGGTCGCCCCTGTTCGATCATGGTCGACGACGATGAGCGGATCGGCGCAATGGCTGCGGACTATTTCACCAGACTGGGTAGATTTTCCTCATTCGCGTTCGTGCCTGACGTCGAGCAACGCGGGTGGTCGCGGCTACGGGAACGTGGGTTCAAGCAACGCCTTCGTCAATCTGGAGGGAAGGTATATTCGTTCTCGGTGGCACACGACGATCTCACGCACTGGCTATGCCGTCTGCCTAAACCGTCAGCCCTGCTCGCCTCTCACGATTTTCGCGCCAAGGACGTACTGGACGCCTGTCGTCAGCAGAAGATCGCTGTCCCAGACGAAGTGTCGGTCCTTGGAATTGACAACGATGAAATCGTCTGTGACAATGCCCAGCCCGCGCTCTCGTCCATCCGCATTGACCACGAGCGCTTTGGATATCTTGCCGCTGCGGAGCTGGACAGGGTCATGGCGACACGTAAACACCGTCTCCCGATACACAAAATCCTCGTTCCAGCTGTCGGAATCACCGAGCGCAACTCCACAAAATTCACCTCCCCGGGAACTGTACTGGTAAATCGAATCACCGACTTCATCAATGCGCACATAACGGAACCAATACATGTTGACGATGTCCTGAACCATGTCGGCGTCTCTCGCAGTCTCGCGAATCTGCGGTTCCGTCAATCGACTGGGACGAGCATCCGTGGCGCCATTGAAAAACAGAGGCTTGACCTCGTAAAGGACAAGCTTCTTTCTTCACGCATTGCCATTAACAAGATTTCAAAACTCTGTGGCTACGCAAACGTTCAACGGCTCAAATACGTCTTCAAGAAGCGTTTTGGCTGTTCAATGCGTGAATGGCGCGCGCAGCATTCCAAGCAGACCAACCTATAACCCCTTGCTGTACCACACGCGGGCTTCGGGAACTGATCTGCGGGCCGCAGCAATCCACGCGATCCGCTTGTTCGTCCATGCCGTCCCCTCGTTTCAACGGTCGATGACAAGGTCATCCCTGGGCAGCCTCCAACGTAACCGGGACGCCCCGTCTCGGACGCCGTGCCCGCAGCGGGAGGGCCGCAACGTGGCGCTCTCGCCCGCAACCACAATGCGGACGTCCGCCCCCCCCCCCCCCCCCCCCCCACACACACACCCAGCGAAGCGCACCCCTATTGCGGGCTGGTCGGCTCGCGGCGCGGAACGACACCACGCAACCCATTACCGGGACATCTTCCACCTTTATCCCGATTTTCCTGCTTCTCGTCGCGCCTGATGCTGCCGAGACAGGCCTGGGGAGGGCCGCAATTGCCGAACTGATCACGCCGCGCGACGCGACGGGTTTCAAGCAAGATTATTACGCAGTGAAATCTCATTGCGTCTCACCGCCCCCTCTGCTAGACTGTGCGGCGGCTAAGGAGGGGAAGGCATGGCGGCGAAATCGGACACGGCGGTGCGGGGGACGGCGGCACGGGCGGATTGCGGCAGCCGGGACGGCGCGGCGGGCCGCGCGCGCCGCTACGCGCGCGAAAGGGAGGACGCATGCGTTGGGGAAGCCGCGTTCGAAGGGGAGGCTGCGCGCATTGGGGAAGAGGGGGGGCATCCGATGGCGGGGGCGGGACATGTACGGCCGTTCCGAAGTGAAATCGTGCGCCGGGCCCGCTCAGACGCCACGCGCCGAGGGCGGCGCGGGTACTTCGCGCGCCGGGCCTGTGCCGCCGTGCCTGTAGCGGGAGGCCCGAGAATGTTTCTTGCCCCGTGTCGATTGGGGTCTGGCGAGAAATCGGGAGAAGGGGAGAAGGGCGCATCTTCGGCGGGCGCGGCCGGTTTTGTGCTATACTCTCGTGCAGCGGGCGCGGGATCGGTCCCCGCCGCGACGAAAGCGAAAAGAGGTGACGGCATGGGAGCAGGAACATGGCAGGGCTGAAGGCGGCGCGGGCGGCCTTCGCGTGGCTGGCGGCGTGCGCGGCCGCGCAGGGGGCCGAGGTCACGGTCGGGACGCGCGCGTTCACGACGTATCCGTTCGGCGACCCGGACCCCGTGCCCTGCACGGCCGAGCGGCGCTACCCCTACTTCCGCTACGACGGCTCGACGGCGCGGCCCTGCACGCAGGCCTGGCAGGTCGTCGCGCTTGAGAACGCGCGCCTGCGCGTCGAGCTTCTGCCGCAGGTCGGCGGCAAGGTCTACCGGGCGTTCGACAAGGTCGCCGGGCGCGACTTCCTCTACTGCAACCGCGTGCTGAAGTTCCGCGACATCGCCATGCGCGGGCCCTGGCTCTCGGGCGGCATCGAGTTCAACTTCGGCATCATCGGCCACGCGCCGTCGAGCGCGACGCCCGTCGACTGGTGCGTGCGCACGAACGCGGACGCGAGCGTCAGCTGCTTCGTCGCCGCCAACGAGTACATCACGCGCACGGCCTGGCAGGTGGAGGTGCGCCTCGCGCCGGACGCGGACGCCTTCGAGACGCGCACGACGTGGATGAACACGTCGAACCTGCCGCAGCCGTACTACCACTGGATGAACGCCGCCTACGGCGTGCGCGGCAACCCGAAGCTGGTGTTCCCCGGCACGGCCGCGATCGGCCACGAGGGCGAGGTCGAGGTGCGCCGCTGGCCCCACGATGCGCGCGGCCGCGACCTCTCCGTCTACGCGAACAACGCCTACGGCGGCAACAAGTCCTACCACGTCCTGCCCGGGGCCAACGGCTTCTACGCCGTCTGGTGGCCCGACGCGGGGTACGGCAGCTTCCACCGCAATCTCCCCTACGAGAAGTTCGGGCGCAAGATCTGGCTGTGGGCGCTCTCGCGGCAGGGCGCCATCTGGGAAGACCTGCTGACGGACGCCGACGGGCAGTACATGGAGCTGCAGAGCGGCCGCTGCTTCAACCAGCCGCGCGGCGGGAACTGGCGCACGCCCTTCAAGCATCCCACGTTCGCGCCGGGCGCGACGGAGCGCTTCGCCGAGTCGTGGGGGCCGGTGCGCGACCTGAAGGAGATCGAGGCCGAGGCGAAGGCGGCGCAGCCGGCGGCGCGCCCGGTCGACGCGCCGGCCGGCTTCGACTGGGGGAGCGCCTGGGGCCTCTACGTGCG
>OIWT01002055.1_pt1 | contig 21809 bp, 19 predicted proteins | sample 1587701 | NCBI WGS metagenome assembly OIWT01 (sample SAMEA3888904, study PRJEB22519) | human gut metagenome | biome: human gut; feature: human-associated habitat; material: faeces | place: Denmark | collected 2009
TCACGACGATGTTTTGGCGGATATTTATGTGGACGGCGAGCTGGTGCAAACCGTTACTCTGGGCGAAAATAATAACTGGGAAGCTGTTGCGGAGCTCAGCGTAGACCCCATTCCTGTGGGCGAAAAATCAAATTTTATTGATAATAAAGTCAAAATTGTCGAACGCTCCATCGCCGGATATAAGAGCGAAGTGTACGGTCCGTATGAAGTCGGTTTTTATGGCAACAGAGGCGAAATAGCTTACGATATAACCAACAGCAAAATGGTGCGCATCGAAATTCCGGTTTCCGTAACCGTAAAGCAAACAGGAAACGTTGCTCCGAGTTCTCACACCTTCTATTACAACCTTGCAACCAGAACAGACCGCCCCGACGCAAACAGCCTTGACATCGCGACGTATTCAGACAGCGACGCTGATTACAAAATCAGCTACACCGGCGCGCTCACCGGCGACGAGAACGGCTTCTCCGTCACCGTTGACAGAAAAGGCACCGCAAAAGGAACTATCGTTATCGAAGGCGATATGAATGCGCTTTACGGGCTGCGCGGGATTATCTCCAAAAGAGCGCAGATCGCTCCGGACGGCTGGACATATGACCAGTCCGAATACATGTTCCATGTCGGTATTACGGAGCTTGCGGGCGGTAAATACGAAATGACCTATACTATGGCAAAAGTAAACCCCAATGCTTCCTCAGAATACATTGATCTCGGCAAAGGCACTGCCGCCTATGTGAACGAATACAAGGAGAACAGAGTCACCACCGGAACCGACACCATCAAAATTCCGGCAGTTCCCGCAAAGGCGGAGGCAAACCCCAATACCGGCGCTCCGGCGCAGATAGCTTATGCGGCGGTTATCGCCCTTGGCACTGCCGCGGCGGCACTTAAAGCTCGCAAATAAAATATGAGCATAAAAAAACGCCCGAAAGGGCGCTTTTTTATGTCCGCTTCTCTGAAAGGCAGCATTGCTTCCGTTAAATAAAAAATATTATTTGAAATTTTCATAAAACAAGATATAATATAAAATGAGGGGGGATGTGCACAATGAAAATAATAAACTTTGGCTCTCTTAATATTGATCATGTGTATCAAGTGGATCATATTGTCCGGCCGGAGGAGACTGTCCGCGCAAAAAAGACAAGCTTTTTCCCGGGCGGAAAGGGGCTGAACCAGTCAATAGCCATTGCGCGTTCCGGTGCGGATGTTTATCACGCCGGCTGTGTAGGAATGGCAGACGGTACATATCTGCTCAATATTCTTGATAAAAACGGAGTAAATACTTCGCTCATACGTAAAAAAGAGGTTCCCACCGGAAGTGCGATAATCCAGGTGAACCCGGACGGAACGAAAAGCATAATTGTCTGCGGCGGCGCAAACCAAACCGTTACAGCCGACCAGATTGAATATACCATGGCGCAGATTCGCCGGGGCGACATTCTGCTTTTGCAAAACGAGATAAACTCCATTGACGTTATTGTGGAAAAGGCACTTTCCATGGGGGCGCGGGTCGCCCTAGACCCTGCGCCGTTCACCAAGGATTTGAAGAACCTTCCTCTCGAAAAGCTCTCTTACATATTTTTTAACCGCTTCGAGGCGGCGCAGTTCACCGGAGAAAGCCCCATGGATGTGGAGGCACTGATTTCCGCAATCCGCAGAGCCTTCCCGAACGCGAACGCTCTGCTCACCATGGGAACAAAGGGCGCGATGCTTATAACCAAGGACGACACCATTTACCAGCCCATTTACGAAGTACCTGTGCGGGACAGAACCGCCGCAGGCGACGCTTTTATCGGCTTTTATCTCGGAACGACCATCAACGGCGCTTCGCCGAAGGATGCGCTGATGATGGCGGCGAAGGCGGCGTCGCTCTGCGTCTCCCGCGCGGGCGCTGCAAGCTCCATTCCGATGATTGAGGAGTGCTACGCGGCATTCAAATAATACGACAAAACGAAGAAACCGTCCCGTCGGGACGGATTTTTTGTGTGTAAATGCTTTATGTATATCAATTATGAAATATATTTCAAAAAATCTACTGGAAAAAGAATTCAGTGATTGACAAATGTTGCCGATAGAAGTATTATGGTGACAAATAAAAATATAATCAAAAAAGGATACAAGGACTTGTAAAGGAAATCGAGAGAATTAAAGGAGGCAATTTTATAACAATATAATTGTAAGAAGCGACACCCGAGACCTAAAGGAGAAAACTATGATATGAAAAAGCGGTTGATTGTTTTTGTTTTGTCATCTGTTGCTGTAATTGTATTGGCGGCTTTGGTTTATGGGAAGACAAAGGCTAAGCCATACGTCATATACAACGAAAACCACTATATTATTTCCACTTTCAGGATAAAGCCGGAGCTTGTCGGTGATGAAATAGCTACCGTGAAAAACGGAGCAGCGGCGAAAGGCGAAAACGGTTATTCAAACGCACTTGAAGACGGAACGCGCTTGTATGCTATAATTGGAGAAGATATAAATTCTCCAAAAGTGATAGCCTATAAAAACAGTGAGTATTATAAATTGCTCGCTCTGCCGGATCAGCACTTAGATTTGTCCGGATACATAGAGGAACCAGACCCTTTTATTCCGAATAAAAACGAAGAGCAATAGCAGAGAGGTTGCCCATTATTTTTGTGTTAAAGATTGTTCGTGCAATAATATAAAATGCTTTTGCAAAGGCGGGATTTATCTTTTTGTAATGCGGAGGATTTTGCCGCGTCTTTGCGGAGAAAAATCAGAGAATAAACAAAAGCAGCCCGTGCTCATTTGAGCACGGGCTGTTTGCTTTCAGATAAACGCGTATTTTTTCAGGCGCTCAAGCGCTTCGGCGAGAAGCGCCTTCGGCAGGGCAAGGTTTATACGGATGGAGTTTTTGCCGAAGAAATCCTCACCGTTCTGCCAGATAACTCCGGCACGAACGCCCCGGTATTCAAGCTCACGCAAGGTGGAATCATGGGCGGCGAGCCATTCGCCGCAATCAAGGAACAGCATATATGTGCCCTGCGGGCGCATAACCTGCACGCCGGGGAAGTTCTTCCCGATAAAATCACAGGCATAGGCAAAATTTTCGTCAATCACGCTGATCATTTCGTTCGCCCATTCTTCGCCCTCGGCGCTGTACGCGCCGATAAGCGCGTGCATGGAGAGAACATTGCAGTCGTTGTAGTGGGAAAGCTCGCCTTGGCGGGTCACTCTGTCCCGCAGATATGGGTTATAGATTATGTGGTACGAACCGATAAGTCCGGCAAGGGAGAAGGTCTTGCTCGGGGCGTAGAACGCCACTGTGCGCGTTTTTGCGTCGTCGGAAACGGACTGGGTGGGGATATGCTTATAGCCGGGCATAACGATGTCCGACCAGATTTCGTCGGAGATGACGACGCAGTGGTTTGCCGCAAAAACTTCCATGGCTTTTTCGATTTCTTCGCGCTCCCAAACTCTGCCGCAGGGGTTGTGCGGCGAACAGAAAATCGCAAGGTGGATGCCGTTTTCCTTGATTTTTCTGTCCATATCCGCGTAATCCATGCGCCAAACGCCATGCTCGTCACGAACAAGAGGGGAATGCACCGCAGTTCTGCCAATGTCGTTCAGAACACGGGTGAAGCCTATGTATGTAGGGGAGTGGAGCAGGATTTTGTCGCCGGGGGCGGAAAGCGCCTGAATCGCGGAGGAAACTCCGCCGAGGACGCCGTTTTCATAGCCGATGTGCTCCTTCATAAGCCCCTGAACGCCGTTGCGGCGGCTCTGCCAGCTTATTATGCTGTCGAAATACTCGTCAGAAAGCTCAAAATAGCCGAAGCTTTGGAACTCAAGCCGCTTATTGATGGCTTTCATAACCGGTGGCGCCGCAACAAAGCTCATGTCTGCGCACCACATGGGGATGCGGGAGAAGCCCTCATCAGGCGTTACATTCCACGGAACAATGTTTGCGGAAATCGAGTCCTTGCCAAAGCGGTCAACCGCTGTTTCAAAATCGTACTTCATTTTTCATTCCTCTTTCTCAAAATTAAAATCAAGCGCAAGCTGCTTCGCCGCGTCGGGATTCAGTACACGGCGGTATTCCGCCGCGCCGATGCGGCAGACGGTGAAATCGCCGCCGAAGCAAAGGTCAAGTGCCGTGCCGTCATTGTAACTAAACGTAACAAAGAAATTATCGCCGGCTTTTCCGCCTTGAGAATTTCCGCGCGGCGAAAAGCTGCTCAGCTTTACATTTCCGGCGGCGGCGCAAAGGCGGCTTATGTCCGAATCCTTGGTAAAGCTGTATGCCTTGCGGCGATAGGTCACGGTGACGTAGCTTACATTTTCGCGAACGATTTTTTTTGCAAGCCGTTCGCCGGAAAATGCATACGCTAAAGCCGCCGTTATGCATAGTAAAACAATTACAATGAGTAAAATTATATATTTTTTATCCATAGAGTAAATTTCCGCTTCGGTTATACAAAATGGGCAAGCGCCGAAAGACGCTTGCCGTGCTAAAAAATCAGTTGTCAATGATGAAGCCTGTGGTGGTGGGCATTCCCTTGAAGGAATCACCTTCGGCGCGGTAGTATTTGCTATCGCTGCCGCCGTCCCGGCGGGCGTATTCGATGAGGAACACGTCGCCTTCGCTTACTGCGACGGGGTAGTTGCTGTACGGCAGGGTGTCGCCGCTCTCCTTGCAGCCTTTGAAGTCGTCGAAGGAATCCTCGATGCGCCAGAATTTGCGGCTCTGATAATTTTCGGAGAAGGACGAAATATCCTCCTCGCCGAAGTAGGACGCGGTGTACTCCTTGCCGGAGATGGTTATTTCTTCGGTGGAAAGCGGTTCGGTCATAAGCGCAAGGTTTACGCTTTGCACTTTGCTACCAAGCTTCGCGGCAAGCTGCGTGCCCATGTTGTCGACGGCGCCGCCCCACGCCTTGCTGTCAAGCTCGGTGTGGGCGCTGCCGTAAATGCCCATAATATCGCAGCTAACGGTTTCGTATTCCCGCAGAAAGTTCTGAACCATAGCGTTTTCGCGGTAGTCGGAGGCTTCGGCGGATTCGCTGCCGCCTGCCGCTTTGACCAGCGCGTAATACTGCTTGCCTTGCTCACGGCAGCTTGACGCAGTGGCGTACTCTTCGGAATCGGAGAGTCCGTTGCTCTTGAGGTAGCGCAGATAGCGTGAGCCTGCAGAGTCGTACTGATGACCTATGTCCGTTCCGTGGAACACAGTTTCGGGACATTCCGCCTTGATGGACTTGTAGAAGTCCAAAACGGCTTCGCTGTGGGAGAGCGTGCCCGTCCAGTCCGCATAAATTTCGTCCAGAACCCTATCGTCCTCCGCCTGCATCCAGATGTTGAGGAACGCTGCGGTGTAATAGGGCAGCTCCACAAAAAGATCACGCATACCCTTGGCGTAGCAGTCCTTCCAAAGGGAAAGCTCCTTTTCGAGGATGTCCTCCCGGGCGTGAACTTCGCCGTAAAGGTAAATTTCACCGCCCTCTGCGGGAGCGGGCGCTGTTTGGCAGCCCGCCAGGCAGAAAATCATCACGAATACAAGTGCAAATGCGGTAAACTTCTTAAAGTTCATTCGGCGCTGATGATGAAATAATATACGGGCTGACCGCCATAAACAGCGGCAACCTCGATGGTGGAGGGCAGCTTGCTTTCAATCACCTTGCGGATTTCTTCAGCCTGCTCGGCGGAAATATCCTCGCCGTAATAAACGGTGACCATGCTGGTGTCCTTGTTTACGAGAGCCTTTGCAAGACGGCCGCAGATAAGATCCATATCCTTGCCGGTGTAGATCATCTTGCCCTCTTTCATGGCAAGCAGCTCGCCCTCTTTAATTTTGTGACCGTCAAAGTCGGAATCGCGGGCGGCGAAGGTGACCTGACCGGTGGCAACGGAGGAGAGTGCCTCGTTCATAGTCTCGGTGTTGGAGTTCACATCAGCGTCCGGGTCGTAGGCAAGCAGAGCGGAAATCCCTTGGGGAACGGTGCGGCTGGGGATTACGATAACGTTTCTGTCTGCGATTTCAGCAGCCTGCTGTGCAGCCATAACTATGTTTTTATTGTTGGGAAGAACAAAAACGTTCTTTGCGGGGGTAGCCTGAACCGCCGCGAGGATGTCCTCGGTGGAGGGGTTCATGGTCTGACCGCCGGAAACGATATTATCGCAGCCAAGGTCGGCGAACACATCGGTAAGACCCTTGCCGGCACAGACGGAAACAAAGCCGTACTCAATATCCGGGTTTACTTCCGCATAGGGAAAGAGAGAAGATGGTGCAGCCTCTGCCTTCGGCTCTTCGCCAAGGATGGTGGTGTGACCGATGCTAATATTTTCAACCTTAACGGTGGTGAGTGGTCCGAAAGTGAGCGCTTCGGTGATAACTTTTCCGGGTTCGTTGGTGTGGACATGGAACTTGATGCACTCGCCGGTTATGCCGAGCATAACAACTTCGCCGACGGAGTCGAGCCAGCGGCTGAAGCTTTCGGCTTCCTTACTGTTTTTGCGCTCAAGGACGACCTCAACGCAGTAGGCGTATTTGGCAGTCTGCTTCGGAACCTCTTCTTCGGCTTCGGCAGCTTCCGCAGCGGCATTAAGCGGAATTATGGTACCTTCGGAAATAAGGTTCCACATACCCTCCATGATGTAAACAAGTCCCTGACCGCCTGCGTCAACAACGCCGCTCTTTTTAAGGATGGGCAGCATTTCCGGTGTCTTTTCAAGGGTCTTTTTGCCCTCGATGTACATTCCGTAGAAAACCGCGGTGACAGAATCGTCGTATTTTGCAATTTCCATTGCTTTTTCTGCGGCGCAGCGGGAAACGGTGAGAATGGTTCCTTCGGTGGGCTTCATGACCGCTTTATAAGCAGCTTCAACACCGATGGTAATTGCGGCGGCAATGTCCGCGCCGGTGGCGGTTTCTTTGCCCTTCAGACCTTTAGAAAAGCCGCGGAAAAGCAGGGAAAGAATAACGCCGGAGTTACCTCTCGCTCCGCGGAGGAAAGCGCCTGCGGCAACCTTGCTGACTTCCCCGACGGTAACGTCGTCCGGCAGCTCGGCAAGAGCTTTTGCACCGTTGCCGATGGTCATTGACATATTCGTGCCGGTATCGCCGTCCGGAACAGGAAAGACGTTAAGAGCATCCACCTCTCTTTTTTTGTTACATAGGTTGTTGGAACCCGAGATGAACGCATCCCGAAGCTGTTTTCCGTTTATCAAAAATCTCAACTCCTTATTTTGTCTGTTGTTTCGTTTATAATAAAAATATTAACAACTATAATGTCTGAAATACACTACATTATAGCATACATCACACAGCAAGTAAAAGAAAAAAGGAGAAAAATGCGCAAAAAATTAAAAATATTTTGAAAAATTCGCTTTGCAAAGGCAAATTTATTGAAGCTGCCAGTTTTCTATGCCGTAAAACATATCAAAATCCGTTCCGCTGAAGGAAAAAGGCAGATCCCGGGAGAAAACAACGCAGCTTTTTGTGTAGCATATCGGAACGTAGGGCATAACCTCCGCAAAGGCGGCGCTGAATTCAGACGGGGTGACCGTTCCCGCCATAAAGCCAAGCCATGTGAGATACAGATTTTCGCTGTTTGAAATTCCGTAGCCTGCGTATTCAATACCCTCAAGCTGATACGCTATGGGGGTGATCAGCTTTGAAATGTCCATATCCGCACCGATTTCCACTTCCGCAACATATATGTCATAGTCGTAGTTTTGCAGAGCCACCATATACGCGGAATAGGAGAGGGAATAGACGTTCACCTCAATGCCAACTTCACCGAGCATCTCTGCGACGGCGTTTGCAGCGGCAACCTTGACAGCGCTTTCGCTGCAAACCACAAGCTTAAGGCTTATGCGTTTGCCACGGCTGTTAAGGCGAAAGCCGTCGCCGTCCTTTTTGGTAAAGCCAAGCCCATCCAGCAGCAGATTCGCAGACATAAGGTCAACGCTTTTGCGCGAAACATATTGCATCTCGTAAAAATCCGGGTTGAAAAGATTCCGAGGCGCGGCGGCGAAGTTCTCATAAACTTCATCGACTATTTCGGAATAATCTATTGCGGCGGCAACGGCCTTGCGGAAATCCGAATAGTATGTGTATGCGGAGCTGCCGTTCAGCCCGAGGTAGACCATTCTGTTCGACTGCAAGCCTGAAATTCCGCCGGTTGAGGAAGTGCCGAGCTCCGTGGGACTGCGCCAGTAGATGCAGTCATAGCGCCCTGTGCGCATTTCGTAGGGAAGCAGCGCTTGGTCGTTTGCGGAAATAAGCTCGATGGTCTGAATGGCGGAATCACCGGAACACACAAGCGAGGATTGATCCTGTGAGAGGGAATATCGCCCGGGAAAATAGAGCGGGTGCTTCACCGTTTCATAGGAGATGACCGGGAAGGTCAGCAGGTTAGGAAAGTACCTGTCCGCATAGCGGAGGGTCACTTTGCAGCAGGAGGCATTCACGACGCCGACGGAGCTTATTATGGCAAGGGAGCTTGCGTAGTAGCTGCCGCTCACCATTGCCTGCTGGATGGAATACCGAAGGTCGTATGCGGTAAACTCCGTTCCGTTCGGAAAGGTGAGCGATTCATCCACATAAAGATACCATGTGAGGTTGTCCTCGGTGGAAATATCGGAAAGCAGGTCGAGATTATAGCTGTAATCGCTGCCGAGAGTTACCATGGAGCGGTAAATAAGTCCGCAGATAAAGCGGTTCGTCCGGCTTTTTGTAGTATAGGGCGAAAGCCCTTCTTCGTAATCATAGGGTATGCGCAGGGTGTAGGGTTCAAGTGCCGCAATTTCGATTTCTTCGTCGGAGGTATCGTCAAACCCCGGCGGAAGCTCGCCCTCCTGCGCCTTATTACAGCCGCCGAAAATAAGCAGAAAAGCCAGAGCGGCAGAAATAAGCTTTATAAATTTCATAGGGAAAACTCCGTTTATCTCAGGTCAAAACGCTCTATGGAAAGAGCCTTGCCGGAAGCATCGTCCGTTTCAACGAAGATTCCCTGCACCTTGCAGGGATCTTTAGCAATCTCCATTCCGGCGCGGAGGTGCGTTATCATAAAGCTTGTGGAAAGCTCTGTCTTTACGCCCAAAACGGAATCAATGGGACCGCACATGCCAACGTCGGTGATATACGCCGTTCCGCCGGGCAGAACCTCCTCATCTGCGGTGGGAACATGGGTGTGCGTGCCGAACACGACGGAGCAGCGCCCGTCAAGGTACTTGCCCAGAGCGATTTTTTCACTGGTGGCTTCGCCGTGAATATCAAAAACAACGGTTTTGCAGTCCAGCTTTTTCAGAATTTTGTCCGCGGCAAGGAACGGGCTTTCAAAGGCAAGGTCGAGGAAAACGTCTCCGATAAGGCTTACCACGGCGCAGCGGTATTTGCCCCGTTCGTAGACGAAAACGCCGCTGCCGGGCGCGTTCGGGTGCAGGTTTGCGGGGCGCAGAGCGCCGTCCTCCCGCTCGTAAATCTCGGTCATATCGCGGCTGTAAAGGGAGTGGTTCCCGCCGGTTATGACGTCTGCGCCAAACATAAACAGCGCGCCGCAGTTCGGAGCGGTTATGCTGCAGCCGTCGCCTGCGTTTTCTCCGTTCACAATAATAATGTCGGGACTGTATTTTTGCCGAAGCTCCGGCATTTTTTTGCCGAAGGCGGCAACGCCGATACTTCCCACAATGTCGCCGATACATAAAATCCGCATAGAGTAACTCCTTTTTTGGGGAAAGCCGGCTTATCTTGCTACAAAGCCGACTTTTTTGTACATTTTCTCAAGAGTGCGGTTTGCGATACGCTCCGCCTGCTCCGCTCCGCGCTTATAGCACTCTTCAAGATAGCCCTTGTCCGCTACGAACTTTGCATAGTTTTCGCGAACGGGAGCAAGGTGCTCCGCAACGGCTTCGCCCACCGCCTGCTTGAAGTCGCCGTAGCCTTTTCCCGCGAACTCGCGCTCGATGGACTCAAAGGAAAAGCCGGTTACTGCGGAATAGATGGTCATAAGGTTGTTTATGCCGTCCTTGCCCTCTCGATAGCAAACCTCCGCCTCGGAGTCCGTGATGGCGGATTTGAACTTTTTGATAATCACATTCGGATCGTCGAGAATGAGCACGCAGGAGCGGGGATTTTCGTCGGACTTGCTCATTTTCTTGGTGGGGTCGGTAAGGCTCATAATCTTTGCGCCTCCCTGTGCGGAGGGAATATAAGGCTCCGGAACGGTAAAGGTTTTTCCGTAAAGATTATTGAAGCGCTCCGCGATGTTGCGTGCAAGCTCCAGATGCTGCTTTTGGTCAATTCCCACGGGAACCACATCCGCCTGATAGAGCAGAATGTCCCCCGCCATAAGAACGGGATAGGTGAAAAGGCCGGCATTGATGTTATCCGCGTGCTTGGCGGATTTATCCTTGAACTGAGTCATGCGGGAAAGCTCGCCAAACTGGGTGTTGCAGCCCAGAACCCAGTTTGCCTCCGCATGCGCCGGAACATGGCTCTGAATAAAGAGAATGCTTTTCTCCGGGTCGATTCCGCACGCCATGGCAAGGGCGTAGGATTCGATGGTGCGGCGGCGAAGTTCCGTAGGATCCTGCCGCAGGGTTATGGCGTGCATATTCACAATGGAATAAATGCAGTCGTAGTCATCTTGAAGCTTGCCCCAGTTTTTGACCGCACCGAGATAGTTGCCGAGGGTGAAAACGCCGGTTGGCTGAATGCCGCTGAATATGCGCTTTTTGCGCTCCGGTTTTTGTGCCTGTTCTTTATTTTCAATGTTTTCCATTTTAATTCCTCCGATATGAAGACAAAGCGGCGGTACCGCTTATTATAATATACAGAAATAATATAGCATAAGCCGCATGATTTTGCAAGGAAAAATGCCGCGGCAATATCTTTTGACATAATTTGCCATACAAACAGACTTATACTTCAGATTAAGAGGGGAAATATGGTAAAAGGAGTTTTTGAAAAAATGACGGACGTAAAAACGAAAAGCGCGGCAGCCGCCGCACCGAAAAAGATAAAAGAAACAGCAGGCGGACTTTTGAGCATGGGCGTTTGGATACTGATAAGCTTCGCGGCGGCGAATGCGGCGGTGCTCGGCGGACTTTCGCCCTTCGGCGCGGCGGCGGTTGCCGCGGCACGAAGGCGGGATGCAGTGGGTGCGGCGCTGGGCGCCGTTATGGGCTACATTTTCTCCATGAGCACGGGCAATAACGTGCGGTACATCGCTGCCGTGCTCACGGTGCTCGGGCTGAAGCTTGTGTTTGAACGGTTTGCGGAGGGAGACTTCGTTTCCGTGCTCATGGCGGCGGCGGGCACCGGCTTTGCCGCCTTTGGCTATGCGGCGATGACCACCATATCGGGCTATAACTGGGGTATTGCCGCGGCGGAAACCGCCATAGCCGCAGGCAGTGCATACTTCTTTAAGCGGACGAGCACGGCTTTTGAGCACGGCAAAAATCTTGCGGTACTCAGCGGCGGCGACCGCGCCTGCGTGATTATGACGGCGGCTATCGCCGCAGCCTCACTCACCGGAGTAATGGTGGGCGGTATTTCCGTCGGAGGAATTTTAGCGGGCTTTGCGGTGCTTGTGGCGGCGGGTTACGGCAAGGAAAGCGGCGGCGCGGTGGCGGGAGTTGCTACGGGAACGGCTGTGGCTCTCTCCGGAGATATGCTTGGCACGACCATATCCGGATACGCCGTAGGAGGCCTTATTGCGGGGATTTTTGCGGTTTTTGGCAAGCTTGCCTGCGCCGGAGCATACATTGCGGTGAAGCTGATAATCTGCCTTGCCGCCGCGAACGAGTACCCTGTTTTCACTCCGGTATATGAGGCGGCGATAGCTGCGGCGGCATTCGTGCTCATGCCGGAAAAGGCGGGAAAATACCTTTTCGGAATATCCTCCGTGCGTGAAAACGCGGCGGATTCCGCCACGGTAAAGAACCTTGTTTTATCAAAAATGGGTGCTGCCGCCGCCGGACTTAACGATATTGCCTCGGCAACGCGCAAGGTTGCCGAGGCAACCCAAAAGGATTTGAGCACGGATTTGAGCACCGTGCTCAAATCCTCCGCAAAGTGCATCTGCGGACGGTGCTCAAGCTGCGGCGAGTGCTGGGATGAGAATTTTTACACCACAAAGGAAGCCTTTGACGAGATGGGAAAGGCCGTGAAAAAGTCAGGCACGCCGCAGCTTTCCGAGGAATTTTCCGCGCGGTGCTCAAAGCACGACGAGCTTTACAAAACCCTGTGCTCAAAGTACAAGGAGGCGGTTCGGAAAAATTCCGAGGAGCGCCGCGCAAAAAATATCCGGGACACGGTGACGGATCAGTTCGACGGTATGGCGCTGCTGCTGCGGGATATTGCCGCGGACGCCGCCTCTGTAAAAAGTACGGATAAAAAGCTTTCCATGGCGGTGAAAAATGTATTTGAGGGGAGAAATATCCCGCTTTTCGCTTCCACCTGCTACTGTACCACAGATGGCTGCGTAAATTTGGAGGTTTCCGCTGCCAAGGAGCGCTTGAAAAGCGCTGATATCGCCGCTATTACGAATGAGCTTGAGGATGTTTGCGGCTGCGATTTTTCAAAGCCCTGCACACGGGATACCGAGAACGCAAGACGGCTCGTTTTCTGCGAAAAACCGCTTATTGAAGCCACTTTTGGCAAGGCCTCGATAAATGCGGAGGGCGAAAAATTCTGCGGTGACACCGGGGAATTTTTCGTCGACCAATACGGCTGCGCCCACATGATTTTGAGCGACGGCATGGGCAGCGGATCGGGCGCGGCGCTGGATTCCGTGATGACGGTGGGCATGGTTTCAAAGCTTGTGAAATCGGGCTTTCGCTTCGGCAGCGCCATTCGTCTTGTGAATTCTGCGCTGCTGCTTAAATCCGAGGATGAATCCTTTGCCACCGCGGACGCCGTTTCGGTGAATCTGTATACAGGAAAAACGAATTTTTATAAGGCGGGCGCGGCGCCCTCGTTTATAATGAAGCGGGGGCATATTTCTAAAATAGAGTGCAGCGGCGTGCCCGCCGGAATCCTCGGCGGGGTGGACTACGAGGAAAGCTGCGCCATTCTTTCCGCCGGAGATATGGTTGTCATGGTGACGGACGGCGTAACCGATTCCGGCGAGGAATGGCTCCCGTCGGAAATTCGCGCCTTGGCGGAAAAAACTCCGCAGGAGATTGCGGATTCCCTTGCCGACACGGCAAAAAAACGCCGCACCGACGGCCACAGCGACGACATAACCGTAATGGTTCTGAAGCTTCTCGATTCTATATAAAATATAAAATAAGCGCGAAAAATTGCGAAAAAATCGCAAAAAAATTTGAAAAAAGGTATTGACAAAGCCTGTGGCGTGGCGTATAATTCATCACATCAACCAAACACGGCAGAAAGACGATGAAAAGAAGAGTAAGCGTGTGAAGGGGTCACAGAGATTTTCCGTATGCTGAAAGGAAAACAAACGGACCACGCCGAAGATGGCCTTGGAGTTGCGCACCGAACCCGATTGGGTAAGGCTGCGACGGGACCGCCCGTTACAGCGGCAGGGTATGATTGTACCCGGCGAGGCTTTTGCGGCGACGCAAAAGCGAAAAAAGGTGGTAACACGAAGTTTATTATTAGCTTTCGTCCTTTTATTTAAGGACGAAAGCTTTTTTTATTTTTATGGAGGGAGAGAAAATGAAACACCTGTTAAAACGACTGGTAAAAGCAAATTATCGCTTTGAACGAATGTAAATGAAATGCAAATTTATTCATTCATCAAAAGCGTTAAAATATATAATTTTTTATTTACGAAAGGACAAAACAAAATGAAAAAGATAATTTCCGTAATTCTTGCAGCAACCCTTCTTCTTACTTCTCTGTTCGTGCTCACCTCCTGCAGCGGCAGCAACGGCAAAATCACCATTGCAGTTCCCAGCGATACCACTAACGAAGCCCGCGCACTGCTCCTTCTTCAGGAACAGGGACTTATCACCCTCAAAGAGGATGCAGGCATCACCGCAACCGTAAGAGATATTGTTGAGAACCCCTACAATATCGAGTTCAAAGAGTCCGAAGCGGCTCAGCTTCCGAACGTTCTTCAGGACGTTGACTATGCGGTAATCAACTCCAACTACGCCATTGACGCGGGTATTGACCCCATAAGCCAGTCTCTTGCAATGGAAGGCTCTTCCTCCGCATACAGCAACGTTCTCTGCGTAAAAGAGGGCAATGAAAATTCCGACGAAGCAAAGGCTCTCCTCGCCGCCCTTGAAAGCGAGCAGGTCGCAGACTTCATCGCAAGCGAATATAAAGGCGCTGTTGTAAGTGTTGTCGAAAACCCCGGCGACGGCTTTGACTCCACCGTTGACTACGAGGCTCTTAAAGGCAAGACAATTTCCGTTGCGGCTTCTCCCGCTCCTCACGCAGAAATCCTCAAGGTAGCGAAGGACATCCTTGCCGAGAAAGACATCACCCTCGAAATCGTTGAGTTTACCGACTATGTACAGCCCAATAAGGTTGTTGACAGCGGCGATGTTTTCGCAAACTACTTCCAGCACACTCCTTACCTTGACGACTTCAACGCAGAAAACGGCACTCATGTTGTCTCCATCGGCGCTATCCATGTAGAACCTATGGGCATCTACGGCGGCAAACAAACCAGCCTTGACGCAATCAAAAAATAATATATAATAGTTATTATAAGGGAGGCGTACCGCAGGGTGCGCCTCAAGGCACATTAAGCAAAATGGGGAACAGCTATGATTGAAATCAAAAACCTTTCAAAGACCTTTGAAACTGCCGACGGCAAGGTGGAAGCCCTTAAGGATATTTCCCTTTCCATTGAGGATGGCGATATATTCGGCATAATCGGCATGAGCGGCGCGGGCAAAAGCACCCTTGTTCGCTGTATAAATATGCTCGAACGCCCCACAAGCGGAACCGTTACCGTGAACGGCGTTGATATGGGCAGCCTTTCAAAGAGTGCGCTCCGCGCGGCGCGGCGCGAAATAACAATGATATTTCAAGGGTTCAACCTGCTTATGCAGAAGAACTGCTTGCGCAACATAATGTTCCCACTGGAGCTTGAGGGCGTTCCGAAAAAGGAAGCCGAAAGCCGCGCCCGGGAGCTGCTCAAGGTCGTGGATCTCGCGGATAAAGAAAAGGCCTATCCCGCGCAGCTTTCCGGCGGTCAGCAGCAGCGAATTGCCATCGCAAGGGCGCTTGCCACCAACCCCAAGGTGCTCCTTTGCGACGAAGCCACCAGCGCCCTTGACCCCACCACCACGAACTCGATTTTGAGCCTTATTCGCAAAATAAACGAGGAGCTTGGCATAACGGTAATAATAATCACCCACCAAATGAGCGTTGTGGAAAGCGTCTGCCGCCACGTTGCCATAATCGACGGCGGCGTTATCGCGGAGCAGGGCGCAGTGGGAGAGGTTTTCTCCCGCCCGAAATCCGCCGCGGCCCGCCGCCTTGTGTTCCCGGAGGGCAGCGAGGAATATCTTGTTTCCCGCAGAGAGGGCGAACGCTGCATAAGAGTGGCGTTCGACGGAGCGGACACCACCGGAACTCCGGTTATCGCAAAAATGGCGGTGGAGGAGGGGATAGAGGCGAATATCATCTATGCCTCCACCCGCAGCCTTGACGGAAAGACCTACGGCTCAATGCTTCTCGGCGTTTCCGGCGGAGAGGACGCCGTAAAGCGCGCTATTGCCTATCTTACAAAAACAAGCGACATTTCTGCGGAGGAGGTGACAGACGATGCCGAATGATTTTTTCGCTTCTCCGAGCTTTATTGAAGCCATGGAGATTTTTCGTGAGGAATTTCCCCTTGCAATATGGGAAACCCTCTATGTGACCGTGGTGGCAACGGCGCTTGCCATTGTTCTCGGTCTGCCGCTGGGCGTTCTGCTTGTTGCGGGAGAAAAAGGCGGCGTGCTGCCCCTGCCCGGCTGGATTATGAAGACCCTCGGCGTGATAATCAACCTGCTTCGCTCAGTTCCGTTCCTCATTCTTATGATGGTTGTGTTCCCGCTCACCCGCCTTATCGTCGGAACGGCGGTGGGAACCGTGGCTTCCATAGTTCCGCTGACCATAGCGGCGTTTCCATTTATAGCAAGGCTTGTGGAAAGCAGCCTGCGTGAGGTGAACCCGAACATCATTGAAATGGCGCAGAGCATGGGCGCAAAGCCTGTTCAGATAATCATCAAGGTTATGCTTCCGGAAAGCGTGCCGTCGCTTATTTCCGGCGCGACCATCGCCATTACCACCATCCTCGGTTACACTGCCATGAGCGGTATGATAGGCGGAGGCGGCCTCGGTAAAATCGCCATAAATTACGGCTATTACAGATACAAGTACATTGTAATGATAATGGCGGTTATCCTGCTCATCCTGCTTGTGCAGGTGTTCCAAAGCGTGGGAACCCGCCTTGCCCAAAAGCTTGATAAGCGGCTGAAGAATAAATAAGCAAAAAAATCCCCCAAAGCAACGCTTTGGGGGATTTTTGCTGCTCAGATTTTTCTGTAAGTCACATAGTACGCGCTTTTGCCGGGCTGCTTTTCGCCAAGGGGAATTGCGTAAAAGCCGTATTTCTCAAAGAAGCCGAGGGAATCTTCAAGACATTCGGCAACCATAGCCTTCGGCTTTCTGTCCTCAAGGACGCGGTCAAGTATTGCATGGGCAACGCCTTTTTTGCGGTAATCCGGCGCAACGGAAAGAGACATAAGAGAGCAAACGTCGCTGGTGGCATCGTCCGCAGCGGCAAAGCCGCAAACATTATCGCCCTTCATCGCAACATAAAGAGAAATTCCGGAGCTTTCGCAGATATGTTTGAGCGCATCGGAATAAACAGGGTTGCGGAAGAAATGGTTTTCTGCAATTTCGGCATACTCGGGGTCGGCGGTGGAAACTTTTTTTATTTCAAGCATGGAATTCATCTGCCTTTGTTAAAAATACCTTTTTATAATAATACAATTCTGAAAAAAATCAAGGCTTGTGCGAAAAAATATTTTATTTAACAGAAAATCCGCTTGTTTTTTTGCAAAAGCATGGTATGTTTATAAGGGAAACCATTTATGAGAAATTTGATATACAAAAAGTTGAAAATTGCAAGTTTATTACAAATAGGATAGAACAGCGCGCGAATTTCGGCGGTTGCAACTACAGGTTGACAAATTTTCAAGGGCGTTTGCTTTACTGTAAACCGCTTTTTGGGGTATAATCCGGTCGTAGCAAGCAAAAACGAGGAGGTCACACAGATGATTTTAGCAGACAAAATAATTGAACTGAGAAAGAAAAACGGTTGGTCGCAGGAGGAGCTTGCGGAAAAGGTCGGAGTTTCACGCCAGTCCGTTTCAAAGTGGGAGGGTGCGCTCTCCGTTCCGGATTTGGACAAAATTCTTCTTATGAGCCAGATTTTCGGCGTATCCACGGACTATCTTCTTAAAGATGAGTTCGGCGAGCCGGAATATACCGAAACAAAAAACGCGCCCGCGGCGGAGGAAACCCCGCTGCGCCGGGTTTCCATGGAGGAGGCGGCGAGCTTCCTTGAGGCGAAGAAGCAAACCGCGCCGAAAATCGCCCTTGCGATTTTTCTCTGCATCGTTTCGCCGATTGTACTTATACTTATGGATGGGCTTTCCGACCGAAAGCTGATTGGCATGAGCGAAAGCGCCGCCGGCGGAATCGGGCTTATCACGCTGATTGTGCTTGTGGCGGCGGCTGTGGCGCTGTTTATAATCTGCGGTGCGAAAACCGAAAAATACGAATATCTTGAAAAAGAGCCCATAGAGCTTGAATACGGCGTTTCCGGCATGGTAAAGGAGCGCCAAAGCCGTATGAGCGAAGCTCATACAAGGGATACCGTCCTTGGAATCTGCCTTTGCGTGCTTTCCGTCGTGCCGATTTTCGCGGGGCTGTTCACCGAAAAGGAAATATACGCCGTAATGGGAATTTGTGCGCTGCTGTTTATGGTCGCCTGCGGCGTGCTCGTGCTCATAAGGAGCGGAATCCTTTGGGAGAGCACCCAAAAGCTCTTGCAGGAGGGCGACTACACCGTGGCGGAAAAGGAAATGAGCAAAAAAATCGCTCCCATAGTAACTGTATATTGGCTTTTGGCAACCGCGGGCTACCTTGCGTGGAGCTTTTGGACGGGCGCGTGGGACAGAACATGGATAGTCTGGCCTGTCGCAGGCGTGCTCTTCGGCGCGATTATGGCGATTGTGGGCATGATTAAAAAGAAGAGATGAATTTTGGGGAACTAAAAAGAAGCGGCGCGCGCCGCTTCTTTTTATGTTATGCCATTTTGCAAATCAGTAAGGTGGAAGCCCGCCAAAGTTGTAGAGCCTTTCGGCGTATTCGCAGATGGTGTAGTCGAATACATCGTACCTGTCGACCTCGGGAAAACGTCCCCAAGTTTTGTTTTTGCAGCCGACCGCATAATTGTAGTAATTTCCGTAGAGAATTTTTTCGTTCTCTATAACCCATTCGCCGTCCTCTTTGTAGAGAAAGAAACTAACGGCAATAGTTTCATATGAGTTAGGAATAATGTCATAATCTTCTATTTCTTCGCTGTATTTATAGGGAGTGCAGCGGAAGTAAACATCCAATGTCATAACGGAATTGTCTTTTACTTCTAAGTATTTCATAGAGTAGTCAGCGCTGATTTCTATCTTATCGGCGATTTCATCGTTTATTCTTCTCATTGCGGCAAGAAAACTAATAAAATCTCCCTCGTAGTTTATTCCGTCAAAATAGGGCTTGCCGGTCACCATGTAGCTGAAATATTTATTAGCCCAATCCGCCACACAGTCGGGAAGGGGCTCGCCGTCTTGAACATGGATTTCATTTGTCGGAATAGTATCGACCTTCGCGGGATTCGGAATCGTATCAAGAATATCGTCGCAATTTTCGAGCATCTCATAGACTTTTTTTCTGCTTTTGGCGATTTTCTTTAGATAAATATCTTCCCGTTCGGTTTCACTTTGCGAACTTTCGGAAGAAGCGTTTTCGCCGGTTTGCACGGTACTTGTGGGTGAACAGGATGAAAGAGCAAGCACAAGGGCAAGCATAATAATGAATATCCTTTTCATAGAAACACTCCTTCTCAATAGGTGCTAATTTAATTATATAGCATAAACAAAAAAATGCAACAATATTTCAAAAATTTATTAAAAATTCAAATTTGCATATATAGCTTTGTAATGCGCTGTGCAAATAAAAAAGAAGCGGCAATAGCCGCTTCTTTTGCTTTCAGCCGCCAAAAAAGTATTGCAATATTGATAAGCGGTCCATCGGTTCAGGCTTCTGATAAGGCTTATATTTTCCATTGGGAAACACGGTGCCAAGGGGAATACACCACCTATTATCAATGGACAAACGAATGGCATTTTTTATCTTTTTTTCGCGGCACCATTTACGAATTGTCTTCGGCGACACATGGGCTATTTTGGCGGCTTCTTTTACATACATATAATTCACGACGATACACTCCCAAAAGCGTTAAGGCTATTTATAGACTATATAGTATCATATATAGCCCACTTTGTCAATTGAGCATACCTATAATGTGCTTATAACAAAAATTCCGGAGGGATTGTATGAGCACATACGCCGCAGTAAGAAACAGAATTCTTGCGCTGCTTGAAGAAAAGAAGATGTCGATACACCGCCTTGCGATAGAATCCGCTGTCGCACCGTCCACAATAAAGAATATCCTCTACGGCAAAAGTACTAATCCGGGAATTGTTACAATAAAGATGCTCTGTGACGGCTTTGGCATAACACTTACGGAATTTTTTGACACAGAGGATTTTTTGAATTTGGAGCAGGAAATTAAATGATATAAAAAAGAAGCGGCTCACGCCGCTTCTTTTTATTCTTTATAAATCAGAACACCACTTTTTCCTCAAGGTAGCTTACAAGTTCATCAATAGGCATTCTTACCTGCTCCATAGAGTCACGGTCACGAACGGTTACGCAGCCGTCGGTCTCGGAATCGAAGTCGTAGGTGATGCAGTAAGGAGTGCCGATTTCGTCCTCGCGGCGATAACGCTTGCCGATGGAGCCTGCGTCATCAAAGTCGACCATAAAGTGCTTTGCAAGCTTGTCGTGCACTTCAAGCGCCTGCTTGCTGAGCTTTTTGGAGAGCGGCAGCACGGCGGCCTTGAACGGAGCAAGCGCCGGGTGCAGGTGCAGCACGGTGCGGACGTCGCCCTCGCCCACGGGCTGTTCGTCGTATGCGTCGCAGAGGAACGCAAGGGTTACGCGGTCTGCACCGAGGGAGGGTTCGACAACGTAGGGGATATATCTCTCGTTGGTTTCCGGGTCAAAGTAATCAAGGGTTTGGCCGCAGAATTTGCTGTGCTGAGAAAGGTCGTAGTCGGTTCTGTCCGCAACGCCCCAAAGCTCGCCCCAGCCGAACGGGAACAGGAACTCGAAGTCGGTGGTTCCCACGGAATAGAAGCTCAGCTCCTCCTTGGAATGGTCGCGGCGGCGGATGTTCTCTTTGGTCATGCCAAGGCGGAGCAGCCAGCTTTCGCAGTAATCTTTCCAGTATGCGAACCAGTCAAGGTCGGTGCCGGGCTTGCAGAAGAACTCAAGCTCCATCTGCTCAAACTCGCGGGTACGGAAGGTGAAGTTGCCGGGAGTGATTTCGTTACGGAAGGATTTGCCTATCTGACCGATGCCGAAAGGAATTTTCTTTCTGGTGGTGCGCTGAACGTTCTCAAAGTTCACGAAAATGCCCTGCGCGGTTTCCGGACGGAGATAAATCTGGCTCTTTGCGTCCTCGGTAACGCCCTGGAAGGTTTTGAACATAAGGTTAAAGGAACGAATGTCGGTGAAGTTATGAGAACCGCAGTTGGGGCATTTTACGCCTTTTTCGTCGACGAAAGCACGCATACGGTCGAACTCCCAACCCTCGGGGTCAACTCCGGTCTGCTCCTCGATGAGCTTGTCGGCTCTGTGGCGGGTTTTGCAGTCCTTGCAGTCCATAAGCGGGTCGGAGAAGCCGCCCACGTGACCGGAAGCAACCCACACCTGCGGGTTCATAAGGATAGCGGCGTCAAGACCCACGTTGTAGGGGCTTTCCTGCACAAAGGCTTTCCACCAGGCACGTTTTACGTTGTTTTTGAACTCCACGCCGAGGGGACCGTAGTCCCATGTGTTGGAAAGACCGCCGTATATTTCAGAACCTGCGTAAACAAATCCGCGGTTTTTGCAAAGTGCAACGATTTTATCCATTGTTTTGTCGGTAGCTAACATTTTGAACACTCCTTTATTTCGTCGCTGAAAGTACTAATTAAATATATTCCTTTATCGGTTATAAGTCAAGCGTAAACAACATTTTATGCGTGAATTTGTGCAAATTATCGCCTTTTAGCGTTAATGCCTTGACAAAATAAAATAAAGGCGTATAATTGCTTATTGGTAAGATTATTTTTACCCAAAACAGAATATGGGCATACAGGAACAGGGCTCGCACGGGGACTTTCGCGCGAGTACAGAGAAACGGGGTGTGAATCCCCGACGCAGAAACGGCACTGTAAGGTGTATGTTCTTTCCGATTGGCGCAGGTGCGCCGGTCACTCGGGTAAAACCGGGGAAGGCTTTGCGGAAAGACCGGGCTTTTGCCCCACACACCGAGTCAGGATATTCGGTTCCGATTTTTTCACCGGCTTTCTCGGCGGAGCGTATGCGAGTGCATAAAAATGTTTGCACCAAGGCGAAAAAAGCGCTTTGGTGCTTTTTTATTGCGATTTTCGGAGCCGTACGGCTCCCATTCTTTACTGTGTAAAGAATGATGTGTTCTGTTTGCAAGCGGCAATAACAGCCTTTCGGCTGATTG